>JAEEGL015167104.1_pt1 | contig 63206 bp, 93 predicted proteins | sample 9134231 | NCBI WGS metagenome assembly JAEEGL01 (sample SAMN16246548, study PRJNA631951) | gut metagenome | biome: gut microbiome; feature: rumen; material: fiber-attached | host: Bos | place: Iran: Karaj | collected 2018-10
GTTTATCTCATAAGCCTTCTTCTCAATAGGCGTAAGCTGTTCATAATAATAGCCGGTCTGCTTGATGTATGTGTCAAGGTTGGATGAACTCGGCATAGCCTTGGCCTTAAGTGGTGCAAGGACAGTGAGTGCTGTCATTGCAAGTGTTAACAGTGTCAGCTTGTTAATAGTTCTCATTTCATTATTCCTTTCGTTAAAAATATACTTCATTTAATACATTATTTCTATGTATGTTATGGCTTTACTCTTCGGAGTAGTTCCTTAGAGCATTTGCTTTTTTACGTTAGTTACTCTTGTTCTATGGGTTTTTGTACTTCTACTTCTTCAATCTTTGTTCCTCCTTATTTAGCTGTCTTATATCTGCATTGCTTTGCACCTATATATAGTGTCGATTCTATAATGGTATTGTACTATATGGTGTCGTTTTTTAAAAGAGATATGTTGCACAAATTTTTTAAGTCTTTATTGTCCATTTTGTATATAGTGTCGATATTGCAGTGCATAACGCCTGCTGCCTTTGCAAAAAACACACGCCAAGTGCCCTAAATACCCTTTATATACGGCTTTTTAGTTCCTGCCCCTTGAACTGCCGATTTTTAAAACTGATACTTTTTTTCAAATTTTTTCAGGTATCAGTGTGGATTTTCCATAATATAATTGTCACTTATCTGCCCTGCGGTCGGCGGTCGCTGCATGGGTGGTAACAGGCACCGCAGAAAGGTAAGGTGCTTATGAGCGATGTAATGAGGCGCATCATTGTGGAGCATGGCATAATTGCCGGAGTAGTAGCAGGTATCGTTCTTGGTGCATTGGCAGCTCTCCCCGTGGCAGGACTGTTGGGGACATTCATAGCAGCCATGTGATGAGAAGGGCGGTGGGCTTTAAAGCCTCCCGCCCCTTTTCATGTATCCGCTCCTGTCTTTATCTGAATATTTTATTAACAATTTCTGTATGCCCTTGAATTATCCTATCCCCTTGCATTTTAGTAGTATTAGTTAAGCGATATGGCTGATTTAGCGTACTCCGGAGGTAAGCTATGATAAATGAGAACAAGGATGCCACCGTGGTTGTGGATGAGGATATCCCTTCCGTGTCTGATGATGCTGACGGGGAGGGTGTCGTCGTAGCACCTGATGAGGATTTTAAGGATGAGGATAAAACGCCTGCTGCCGAAGATGAGGAGCAGGAGCCCTCATTAAAGAGCGACCTGCTAAGGCTGCTGCTGATCTTCATCATAGTCTTTGCAGTGGCCTTCTGCTATTTCGCGTGGAAGGATGCCAAGAAAAACAAAGTACCACATCCGTACAGGATAGAAAACTCTGTTGATGAAACGGGAGGGAATGAATAGATGTTCATAGTGCAGAGAAGGAAGAATTCCGATTCTGAGTGGCATACCGTAAAGAGCCCAAGAGGAAAATACCAGGGAAAAGACATTGAGACTGCCAGATATTATCTTGCTAAGGCACGAAAGGAATTTCCCGGCAAGGAACACCGCATACTGGATGGAAAAACGGGCGAAGTCGTTGAAGTCCGGTAGACCATGCGGAGAAAAGGAGTACCGTATGTTATCTATAGTATTTGATTTTGATACTGTTGTGCTTGATCCTGAAACTACTGGCAACGAGGACACCAAGACATATATGCAGGGCGCACTTCCGTTAAGAGGGCTTGTGTATGCCCTTCGACACCTTGAACAGGAAGGCATCGGGTATGCTTTCTATTCAAGACAGTCAAAGGAAAAGGACGGAGATTTCATCTCCTTTGCAGAAAAGAGGCTGTTCCGTTTCATGCCTACATGCTCCTGCTTTGCGGGAATGGTTCATGATGTGCCGATAAAGGCTGATGTGGTGGTTACTTCTGATGATTTCCTTGCACAAACAGCCATGATACCTGTAATTTTCATGGGAAAGAAAAGGCGTTCACTCAAAGGCGTACCATACCGCCTTATGGACTGCTATTCTCAGCTCCCCTCAGTATTTGAAGATATGCGCATAAGACGCGCTTAAAAGGTAATTATAATGGACTACAGACACGTTTCATCCTGCCCCTTCTGCGGAAATGCCCCAAAGGTGCTTGCGGAAGGCAGCAGGTATTTTATCAAATGCCCTTCATGCTCCCTTGTATTTGGATACGAGGAAGGTGCAGGTGCGGTATTCAAGGATATGGCTCTCCTTATTGACCTTTGGAACACAAGGAAGTCATCAAAAAAGAAAACAGACAGACCACACAGATACGTTTCATATATGAAAGGCTGATTATGGATAACAGGGAAAATCTTATCATGGCTCTTGCGGGCTCCATGGGAATGAGCGGAAAAGCAAAGAAAGAGGACTCTCATTTTGATGCGTCAACGGGAACGCTCTACTGCGGATCAAAAGTTTACTCGGCAGCAGATATCCAGAGCGCCAAATCCTTCTGCGAGGAAAACGTCAAGAAGATGTCTGCCATTGGAGACAGGGCAGCAGGCTTTTATGAGATTGCGGCTGAAGCCATCGCCCTTCTTGAAAAGGCGAGCGTATCAAACGGCGGAAAGGTCGTCATCAAGGACGGCGGGCAGTAAGGAGGCGCAAATTGAAAAAGGCTTTTAACGTATTATTTATCGCATCGGCAGCAGTCCTTTTTTTGTCGTCTGCTGCCTGTAAGGGTAAGTCCGTGGGTGGCTATGAATCCATGTATGACATGTTGAATGCTGACGAGAGCGGAAACACATGGGTAAATGCAGAGGATACTACCGTAACGGAAAAGGTGCGCAGTGTATTTGTGAAGGCAACGAGCGGTACCCAGAACCTCTTCCTTTCACCTGTCGCACTGATCGCCACTAAACAGACAGACGGTATGCAGTACTGTATCTTATGCAGTGAGAAAAAGAGTACCAACCTTAAGGTTGTCTATATTTATGAAGGCCCTGACGGAAAATGCAAGCTGATGGGCATGGATGACTATGAGCCTGGGAAGTAAGGAGGGTATCCCTATGCACGCAGAATGTGACGTTTGCTTTTCGGTATATGAATCCGATGAGCCTTCGGACAACTTCATCGTGTTCTGTCCAAAATGCAAAAAGAGGATCTTTTCATCCTCTATGCAGGGCAAAGGACCTGTCATACCATGTGACATTTATCTTGGAAACAAAAAGACAGGGCTCATCACGATAAAAGGCATGTCATATCGCCTTATCGCCCATGAGCCGCCTGTTGATGTTGTCTTATCCGAACCGACAACAGACCTTAGAATATACGACGAGGCTTCAAGGATATATTCCGACAGGCTGATATTTGACAGCAACAGCTGAGCTCGTAAATCATTTTTATAAGCATGAAAGGAAACAAATGGAAAAGACTGATTTAATGGAACTTAAAAAGAGATGGAAGTTCACGGACTACTCGATATCCGGTTTTTCATATGCGATCATCTCTACCGAGGACGGTGTATTAAAAACTGATGATAAGAGCTTTTTCTCTTTTTCAGATGAAGAGGTGAGGAAATACCTATCCCTTCTTACCAAAGGCTATACAACAGCCGAGAGCACATATCACGAGACGCTTTCCTGCGAGGGCGACCTCCTTGCTGCGCTTTCCACGCTCCAGGGCGAGAGCTTTTCAGAAGATGTCCTCATTGCGCTCTCCGAACAGCTTAAAACTCATATCAAGGCAGCAGGCTACTATGCCCTGCTCTGTTTCAGGGACTCGTATGATGTTCCGATAAAAGATGCTTCTAAAACAAAAACAGGGGAGTCGGACGAGGTGTATTCCTACACCGCCCTACTCCTCTGCCCCCTGCACCCGCAAAAAGGTGGTATCTGCTATGCCGACAATGCCCTGATGCTTGCCAATGCCACCCCGTTTCTGCAGAATCCCGTCCTTTCCCTTCTCTATCCTGCCTTTACTGACAGGTCGGCTGACAATGGGAAGGCGTTCGTGTGTGCAAAAGGTAATGATGAACGTGCCACGATCTCCGAACTGTTCTCCGTGGATGTTCCAGAAAAGCCCAAGCCACAGGCAAAGATAAAAGATGCTGCAAAGGCAGTCGCTCTATCTGATACGGAGCTTTCCGAAGGCGCATCAGACGATGGCGGATATGCTGTCCACTCCGAGGGATACCTTTCGCAGAGTGTTTCCGACGAGCCTGCCCAGTTTGAGCAGACACTTTCTGAGGAAGACAGGGGCGAACTGATGAAAGCCCTTGATGATATGGACGAGAGACGCTCAAAGATGTCAAAGGCTCCTTCCCCGAAGAAGAATGATGTTGAGTCATCCGATGGACATACCGACCTTTCGGATGCCGAAGGCGTAAGGGATACTGCGACAATCAGAGAAAATATCGCCGTCAAGAATGTGGGCGGACGTAATTACTATATAATACCCGCTGATGCCATTCCCCTTGACCTTCTTGAAAGACTTATGGAAGAAAGCAGGGATAACTGAACCAGAATCATACGGCTAGTGCCGTTTGAAGTCCGGCAATGAATACAGGTACAAAACTTTTTTAATGTGAACTACCCATCCCGTAAGTAATGGGTAGCTCTCCCTTTCTTGCAGCACCCAGCCGCATACCTCGGTGCTGAACATGCCAATAATTATACATGCAATCTTAGAGGGAGCGGGTCTGCCGGATGCCCGCTTTCTCCACCCCATATAGAAAAAATGAGAGCCGTCAAGTCAAAACGTCTTGACGGCTCTCCTGTCTTTTCCCATCATGTGTGGGAAAGTGTCATGAAGCATATGATTGATGCTGTTATGGAAAATATTCCGGCTGCAATACCGATTATTCCTGCAACCATGCCTACTGGCATTAAAAATCCTCCCATGAGGCTTGATGCGATGCCAAACTGCATGAATTCCATAATCACTAGCAGAACGGCGGCTGCTGCCCAAAAATTTGGTTTTGTGATGTTTCTCTCTACAAAAGCTCTGATCTCGTACATAACATTCCTTTCTATATTCTCTTTGTTATTATTGCATAGCGTGTCGATATCTATATTGGTATTTTAATATATGGTGGCGATTATTTCCATATACATGTTTACCAATTTTTTTAATGTTTTTGGGCAATCATTGTATATTGTATATATGGTGTCGATATGCTACGGAGCATACATATTCCCTATATCCGCATTGGAATATAGGGATTGAGTGTATATTGTTGGATATTTGTACCGTATCGCATCTAAGTACTGGCAGTTGAATTATCTCGTATCATTCGCCTATATTCTTCAAGTAAAGTGTTTATATGGAGATAAAAATAACCGAACTTTTTATAAACGTTTGACTATAAGAAAAACCGAAGAACTAAAGGGGAAATAAAAATGGATGTATTTTATGATGAATTACTGTTAGACCTACCTGCAGATGGAACGAATCCCTTTACTTATGCCAAGAGCGATAGACCCTATTTGCTATGGTTTTCAAACAGGACGTATAACTGTTCAAAACTGTTTCCCGAACCTTTAAAGAATGCGAGGGAAATGTTTTCTCTTGCGCAAGGTAATAATTTAAAGCCTCATGCACTTGATTCCGGATATACTGCCCTCCTTCAGTATGAGCGTTTATTTGCTCTTTATATGGGAGAGGTTTCTCGTTCCGATATATACAAAAAGCATCTGGATGATAGGCTTATCTATCTTAAGGATGGATTATCGGAATCAATCGAAGTTGCTGACAATCTGCTTTTTATTATGAAGAGGGATGAGGAGTCTCCTGTTGAGACAACCAATGCGACATGGGCATGGAATCCCAAATTGATTAAGGAACTTACAGGGAAAGAATTTTACAGTGTTTCGGATGCAAGGAAAGTAATAAAAAATATGCGCTATAGTCCTATTTGTGTATTTGCCTGCATCGGTGTGAGAACAGTTTGGAACGAGGATTGGCATTAGAGCGGGTATTTATATGTCAGAGAGAATGGCATGTGGTTGTCAGCTCTTTGTTAGCTTTTTGAGAAGATAGAAGTGAACTATCACAGCCAAGCTAAAATAACCGAATTCCCTTTAAACGTTTGGCTATAAGAAAAGAAATCTGTTTGACGGCAGCGTCCAAATATTAAGCGCATTGGAGGAATATTATGACCCAGCAGAAACTGGCAGATATGCTTTATAACCACAAATATACAGAGAAGGAAAATGCCGAGGCTAAGGAAATTGCTGATATATGTGCCCGTGAGGGATGTGATTTTATCAGCGCAGGATGCCCGTTGTATATAAAACGTATACGTGATGATGGCGCACCTATATACCGTGCGGGTACTGGTGATGGATATGTGTCAGTAGTCGCCATTGAAAAAAGTGGCTACGGATTCGACTACTATATTGTCGATGTAGGTGAGACCGGTGACTGGGGCATAACCGATTTCCAGGTGAAGTGGCTTCCCAAATATGAAGAAAAGGTGCGGAGGCGCTATAATGACTGTGCCATACCCTTTGACTGCCTTTTGTACTATCTTTTACATACGAAACTGTTTGTTGATGATAAGCCCGACAAGGGTTATGTAATGTATGAGCGCTATTGTTTAAAGGCAACTCTTGATGAGGCATCTGGCAAATATCGTCTTAACCCTTTGCATGGATATGGCTGCGGCATGGCAAATGATGAAGTGATGCAGTATGGGTGCCGCTTTGACAAACCTGTTTTTGAACTGATCCAGTGCCCTCATTGTTATGAGCGTTTTGCTTTTGACGATACAGCTATTCCTGTTGGTGGAAAATACGAGATCTCATGTCCTAATTGCGATGTGAGCCTTATGAGAAAGAAGGTGTGACATGTTCAAAAAGAAAACCATAAGGATCTTTTCATTTGTTTTTGTATCTGTTTTCATTCTTTCGTCTGTACTGATGGCCGTATCTGCCATACTGTAAAATGCTATGAGATTTGATAAGGAAAGATTCTTTAAGTTCATATTCTCGGACATAACTGCTGCCGTGATACTCTTTCTCGGCCTTGCTTTCATGTTCACAAGGATATGTTATATACCTGACGGTGATATATTCTTTCTTATCACCACAGGAAGGGATATCCTGGAATCCGGTACTGTCACCCATACTCTGCTCCATACTGTGCATAGCGGACTCCATACCATCATCCAGCAATACTTATCTGCCCTTATTTTCGCCTTTGTACATGAAAAGGCAGGGTTTTATGGCATAATGTCCGTATGCCTCTTAATGGGGTTCACAACGCTTTTTTTGACATATCTGTATATACGGAGACATATAAAGACATTTGCACTAAAGGTATTTGCCTTCGTATTCATAACAAGGATGCTCTGTTATGTTTTCTATCCCCGCCCCTGGGGATTTACCACGATCAGCATGCTCCTTGTCCTTAACATAGCTGATATTTATTTCAATAACAGGGATAACAGAAAGCGGTACGCCTGCTGCCTGCTGCCCATCATATCAATCCTGCAGATCAACCTCCATGCCTCCATGTGGTATATAGTGCTGTTTATTGCCCTTGTATGCCTTGTTCCGTCATTTAACGCAGAAACATCCGTAAATGATGTAAAGGCTCATATAAAGGCAAATAAGCTGCTTATAGGCATGGTATTTTTAATGATACCCTGCTGCCTTATAACGCCATACGGGGCAGAGTCAGTTCTTTATCTTCCCCTCTCCTACGGTCAGGCAACAAAGTACGATACCATATCAGAGCTTGCCATGCCCACGATGCTTTCTGTATTCGGGGTATATGTCCTTCTCTCTCTTATTTTCCTGTTTCTTTATGTGAGAAAGCGCAGATGCCTTGATTATATATTCCTCCTTGCCCTAACGGGCATATTCCTTGCAGGGCTTCATAAGAGGGATATATTCATACTGTCCGTATTCATGACTCCGTGTGTGACCCATGTATTTGAAGGCTTCCGGTATCCGTGTGAGCTGTACGGCAGCAGGTATCGTGGAACAGCCTTTTATACCTATATCCTTACTCTCTGCTTTGTATCACTGTCGTTTACAAGGGCGTTTGTGGGAGTAAATAATGGGACGCTCCTTCCCGACTCTGGCTATATACCCGAAAAGGCAGCAGACTACCTTGATGACATTAACGCACAGGGCAGCAGGATATATACGTCCTTTAACAGCGGTGCCTACATGGAATACAGGGGCTATGACGTATATATTGACGCAAGGCCCGAACTCTTCCAGGAGCGCATAAACAAAAAGGACGACATATATACCGAGTACATGGATATCAACGGATCAGCGGCAGCAGATTTTGAATCATTCATTGATAAGTATGATTTTGACTATTATCTCCTGCTTTCCGATGATTTTCTCCTGTCATATATGCAGGGAACTGATGATTATGATTTTCTTGTGGGAGGTGCCGGTTATGTCCTTGCCAAAAAGCACAGGTGAAGATTATTCGCCTCTTTTTCTGCTTACATGGAATCCTGACCGCTTTGAATGGGATGATTACGGGGAAGCATGTGATGCCCTTGATAAGGGGGCCATGTGCTTCGAAACGAGCTGGTCTGTGAGGAACAAATCTCCAAGGGATGGTGACAGGTTCCTTCTGCTTTTGCAGGGGCGAAGGGATAAGAACGGCATTGTGGGTGCGGGATATTTCACATCCATGCCCTATGAAGTGCCCGTATATACTGATTTTGGAGTTAGGTTCGCAGACATTGAGTTTGTGAGGATGTGGGATTACAGAAAAGTGGACGGATATGTGCATACAGAGATACTCAAAGAAGTGTTCCCGTCACAGTGTTTTGTGCCGCAGTTTTCGGGCATTCGCGCAAAGGCAGCAGTTGTCCCCGAACTGTGGGCTATGGTGATGCGCTCTTGATATATGGAGGAAGTGTCTATGATAGAGTATACCGTGAAAAAGAACGAGGCTAAGAACGGAAGGGTATATTATGTCCCCATCTTTGAGAATGAGTCCTACGGGATACTTGGCGAATTTCTTACTGTTGAAGTAGAGAGCTTTAAAGGAAGCATCCTTGATGTGATCCAGAAGGCTGAGCGAAGGCCAGACAGGATAGAATTTGCCGGAAACTGCTGCCTGTTATCCATAGAGGATGGAATGGCAAGGATAGAGGGCATGATAGATGATGCAAACAGTGACATGTCCGTGGAGATACGCCTGCAGGAACTTGATGACCTTGTTACGGCATGGATAAGGGACGTGAGGCAGCAGGCGGAGTCTTCATCTGACGCTTCAAGAGCATTAAACGAGCTCGTCTCTGAACGGGACGAACTTGAAAAAGAGTGTTCTGAGGCTGAAAGGGAGCTTGAACAGTATGTGCTTGAACAGAATGGTGAGGGCGGTTATTCAGATGCCCTTAATGCCGACATAAAGGCCATGAGGGAAATGATGGACGATATGGACGAGCAGATAGGTGAACTTAGGGCTGAAAGCATGCTCCGTGGGGAGTGAATATACAACAAAAAAGAGCCAACCCCGTATGGCTCTTTTTACGCTGCTTTTCTTGTTCCCGGTGACAGTCTTTGTCTGTATCTGCTTATTTCGTCGCCACCACCTGTCCAGAACTTCCCGAATATCTTTATGAAGTCTGTCCTGCTGCCGTGGTATTTGATAAAATCCTCTTGGCATATCTGCTTCAAGGCAAGGTCTAGGTTTCTGTCAATATGGACTCCATACGAAGCCATATTGTGCCAGTCGTCCCTCAGAGGAATGACATAGTGGTACTTTTCCGAATTTGCCTTGTTTGATGCCCCGAATATGTGGTGTATGTGTATGTCGTGGTATTCACCGTCCGAAAATCCATTTTCCGCTCCGGTTATAAAGCATCTTTTCAGATCCTTCGTAAATATGCTTTCGTATCTGTGTTTTGGCTTGTATGGCTTTGCATAAGTCTTTTTTACTTCTCCCCTTTTAGCCTTTTCTTCCTGGCACTGTCTTAGGGATTTCTTTGCCTTTAGGGGCGTATACGCCTTTAATGCTGTCTTTTGCTTTAAAGGCGTCTTTCTTTTGAGGGTGGAATTATACATAATATTCCTCCTAAATATGTGTCAATCTTCTGTGAGGTCGATATTTCTAAGGTCGGGTTCGGGGAATCCATGCTCGTTCATCGTTAGCGTTATCTTTCCCCAGTTCTCTTTATGCTGTCTGCCCATATCCGCATACAGCTTCTGTTCCTTTAGATAATCTTCTCTAAGTTTCTCCATTATCTTTTTACAGTCTGCATCATATGAAGGGATGTTCAGCCTTGAGTATGTCTTTAATATGTCCTTTATTTCGTGCTCGCCAAAGCCAATGATAAGGTCGGTTTCTACATCCTCAAACCAGTCTTTGTATCTGAGGGCATATTCGGCATATCTTTCGCCGTATTCTGCTCTCAGCTCATGATCTGCCGTTGCAAGATAACTGAACGCTACTATCTCCGGATAGCGTTCCACCGCTGTCTCCATCAGCACGTTCAGTTCCTCGTCTGTCTTTGAGCGCAGTTCATGCACCTTGACCATGTACTGTGTCCTTGTCAGTTCCTCTTTTTCAAATATCCGGTTCAGCCTCTTGGTACTATAGATACTGTGTATCTTTTCTAGCATAGGCATTTCCCCCCTTTTATGCTGTTGCCTTGACAGCGATTCCGTTATGGATGAATGAACGTGTGAGTATATCACACACATCTGCAATAGTAGGAAGGATCATTCTCTTTCCCTTATTATCCATGAGGGATATTCCGAAAAGACCTGTCTTTTCGTTCTTTGAAAGCCCAATCTTAAGTCCGAGCTTTTCCTGCATGTAGCCGTCCTTGTTCTTCTTAAGCCCAAGTCCAAGGCACTCTCCGACCTTCTTTGCGATACCCTTCATATCTCCTGTGTCAAGTCCGTCACAGTGTCTTATATATTCAAAAAGGGTAATCTGTACATACTTCTTTGATTCCATCTTCTTTTTCTCCTTGATTGTAAATATTTATCCTTTGGTTATCCGTTGTCCTGTCATGGCGGGCGATCTGTTCAAATCCATGCCATTTATGCGCAAACATCATGTACGCATAACATCCATGTGCTAATTGTAATATATAGTGTCGTTTTATGATATAGGTAATTTACACAAACATTTTGGCTTTTATTTGTGTTTTATGTATATAGTGTCGATTGTTTAGCTATTTTTGTCTTTGGGTCTAATTATGCGTTAAATATTTTTTATGGCAATAAAAAAGACCTGCCTCCAAATTGAGGCAGGTACTTATATTTTGTCTTTCAGGCAACAAGCACATCCATAGAGGTTCCGGTAAAATAACCAAGCCTTATGTCATGTTCTTTATTTTCTGCTCTGTATTCTTCCATCCACCCGATATTGCTGTCAAATGTCAGCTTGTCGTGTGCAAGGAGAAAACAGCCTTTGCCTGTGCTAAAAAGGTCAAATCCAAATACTTCATGTGCATCTTTCAAGGCAGCAGTCTTCTTTACTTCTGCTTCATGCACCTTGTCGTATCTCGCAGGATCAGAATAGTCAAATTCTGACTCTATACCCTTGTCTGCATAATAGCTTTCTAGGCAGTCCTGATGAACCGCATCAGATGCGTAGACCTTTTTGTTGATTATGAGGAAAGCGACCAGTCTGTCGCCTTCGATATATAATTTTTCCATTTTACTCCTTTTTCGTTTGGTGATGATTGTGTTTCATATTATTTTTCACTCATCAATTTCTTCCCAAAACTTGTTTGTTCGGTATTCGGCTACTTCTTTGTATGGGATGCAGAGCATTCTTGCCAGAGCACTCTCCAACTCACCAAGCTGATAGTTGTTGTTTTCAAAACTATCTGCCAAAATACTTTCAATGACTTCCCTGCAGGCTCTATCTTCATGTGACTTAATAAACCCTTCACAATCAAAATATTCCTGCATTTTCTTTAGTGCGTTAGCCACATATTCTTTATGTTTTCTCAACCATTTGTCATGCGGCATTACATCTTTAAGATAATCTGCTTTTGTCATGATCTACCTCCTTGTAAAAAAAGAAAAGCCCATCAATGATGGGCTTTTCTCTGTTGTTACATTGCCCGGATTAAGCACTTAACCCGAACATTTTCCTCAGTTCTACAATATTGTCATCTGCAATATTGTCGTTCTGCTGCACAGACGCACCTTCTTCCATTCTTGCTACGAATTCACGATATTTTCTCGTGTACTCATAACTATCCTTGAAGATGTTTCTGGCGGCCTGTGAAAGCATGGGCTCATTTCTGTCACAGATTGCAAGCTCATTTTCAAAATCACTTCCAAAAGGGCAGTTTGCACATCCCGTGCGTTTTAATAAATAGTCAGAATAGCATCGGGAGTGTTGTATCCCATATGCATTTTCGTATGCCTTTTTATCGGCTTTCGTATACCAAAATACAGGGCGGTAGACATCATATTTGTCCTTCTTGCCGTCCTTATGCGGTACAAAGCATGCATTGAGAGCACCACGGGCGCCTCCCTCTGCCTTTCTGACTCCTATGACATTTAAGTCGAATCCTCTCTCACGAATCAGTTTTTTTGCAGGCTTTTTCTTTGCTGCTTCGCAGCAGCCGCCTGATATCCTGAACGTGGGCGGGTTTGCCATCATGAATTCTTTTAGGTATTTATTCCTTTTTATTGAGAAGCTGCTGCCCTCTCCAAATTCATCACACCACCATTGTAGTGCGCTTTTGCAGTGGGGATATCTCTTATAAAGAATTTCAAATGGCTCGTCTTCCCACTTAAAGTCATGTAGCTGTAATCTGTGGATATATATTGATACCACTTTAGAAAGAAATGGCTGGCCATACTCTCTTACAGCTAGTGGAACAGGCTTTTCGGGCCTTATCCTTTCAATTTTTATACCATATCGTTTTTCAAGATAATCAAGATGCTGTTTTGTTGCCTGATATTCCAATCCCGTATCGTACCACACATAGGTAGTTCTTAAAGATTTTGGATCCATCTTGCAACATATATCAACAACAACATCGGAATCACTTCCGCCTGAAACCGATACAAGTATCTTCTTGTAGTCCTTTGAATATACGCTGTGTGCCTTTGTCAATGAGTCAACGACCATAAAGCTATCCTCTGGTGCTTCAAGAAGAAGTTTTTGCAGGTCGGCAGGCTTGAAATCATCAGCCATTTTACCTGCGATAGGGTTAGAAGCCTTGGAGTCTTTTCCTGCAGAATACATGATATCCTGCATGGAATCAGACAGCCTAATCTACCAGCATTGATCTTATTGAGCTGCGTACTTCATTCCATTTATCAGATAAACGGAGTGATAGTCGGTTCTTTCGAGGGACGCTGGCTTCATTTGTCCAATACCTGCCATGCTTTTCCATATTCACACTTACGGCGGTATGTCTCTCTTCAAATTAGATTAAAAGGCTGTCAGTACCTCCTCTGCGTTAAATTTAGCAGGCTTCTGACCTTCGGCAACAATTTTATGGTGCCATTTTTTGAGGCTCTTTTCGTCTCTGACAAGCTCTTTGAGCTCCTCGGAACTGCCTCCGGTAAAACCATAGTCATCTATCATTTCATAGATGGCTCTTCTCTTCTCCGCTTTTTTCGAATTCTGAATCTCGCGGAGATGCTTTTTTATTGCTCTCTGTGTCCTATTCACGACACTTACCTCCTTTTTATTCACTTAGTTGCAATGTGACATCTTTAATATGTTTTCTTCGCAATCTTTCTTTGTAGACGTATCCATGGATACCTTCTGCGAGGTCTTCTCTATCAAGAAAATCGAGACCGTCTTCCCCATCATAGTTACCACGGTCAAGTTGCTTAAGTGCATTTATGCTGCGATTCTTTTCACGCTTAATATTGTTCCATTCTTCACGGAGCTGCCTTTTAATCGCGCGTTGTGTCCGATTCATGACACTCTTTCCTCCTTACATTTTATGTCAGTCCCAATATGCATAGATGTCTTTCCATTCAGGAAAGTGTTCATCGAGCCATTCCTCGCACTCTTTTATCTGTGCCTTTTCAGCAGCTTCTTCTTTGTTGTAAAACTCGCACCGCTTAAGTCTGGCTTCTTCTGACATATCATAATTGTCTGCTTCATTTTTTATGGTTACTTTTTTGGTCTCATAAAGTCTTGTCCCTTTACTGCCGTCTGGTCTATAGTCCGCATCCTGTACATAATGATGTACAATCCTGCGTGGGGAATTAAGGTCTACAAGCCCCCAGTTACGGGCTACGCCGTATCTTGTGTTTGGCCTAGTAAATCCATCCTCTTCCCACAGACATATCTTGCAGAAGAAGGAAAATCTTTGCAGGTGATTATGGTCATATACATAACACCAGTATCCTTCTTCCTCTATCGTCCAACCTTCCGGAGCGGTAGCGTAATAGAAATACTTGTCGTATTCTTTAATGTCGGTAAAGCCAAGTCTCTCATAATAGGAACGTGCCCCTTTGGGTTCCTCGCCTTTACCAAATTCAACCCAATATTCAGGTGATTTATTCATGAATATTGGTAATCGCATTGTATTATTTCCCATCACGCAAGCCTCTCTTTCAATTCCTTGTATTCGGGCATATACTCGACCATACTCGGATTGCAATCGAGGTATGCTTCAATATCTTCTTCTCCGACAGGGGAAGACTCAATAAGCTCTTCCTCCATTACCGGATAGTCCTCTATCCATTCAAGCTCTCCCGTGTTAAGGTATCTGAGGTTTTTGTTTATATACTCCAGTTCCTCTTCGGCAGGTACTTCTTTAGGTATAAGAAGCTCGCCTTTATAGCGAGCTTGACAGTTGATATTGAATTTAACCAGACGGTATCCGTCCATTTCATTTATTTTGTTCATAAATTAACTCCTTTTTTTAATTAAAAGAACTCATATATGAGCTCCATTAATATGTAATCTGCTTGACGTATCCGTCTTCTGTTTTCCTTATCATGGTGTCGATTGGATGTCCTTCGAACATGAAGTCTTTTCCATAAGTCCACTGCCTTATCTCATCTGTCGGATCATCATAACCGCCCCAGGGAATTTCTTCCGTATGCTGCTCAATTATCCAGTCGATGAATTCCTCGTCGGTCATGTACATATTGTACTCAAAAATAGCATGGCACAAATCATCCATTGTCTCCCAGCCATTAAAATTGCTGAAATACATGAAGTCCGTGTAGCCATTGAATACGGCATTGTGCATGTCTTCGAGGGTAAGGTTGTGGCTCTGCAAGATGTTTAAAAGACCAAGGAATTCATCCCTGGTCTTGATGTTTTTGGGCATTTCATACTTGTCCCAATTTTTCATCATCCATTCTTTAGCCATGATAGGCTCAAAGCATTCTTCCATCATGATTTCTTACCTCCTTTATGCTGCAAGCATTGTTTTAACATGTCATCCTCGTCTGAAAGTAATGTTGCGAGTTGCTGTTTCAGCTTTTTTCTTGCGAGCATTCGTTTTTCCTTGTGCTGACGTATGTCGTCAAGATAAGGTCTGAATATCTCGCCTTTTTCAAGAAAAGGCTCGTACCACGCATCCCATGCTTCATCCGTGTGGCTTTTTGACCACTTGTCGATAAGGGCACTGAGCGTCATATGGTTTGTCGAATGGATGCGTACGGCGCTGTGTGCTTTAAACATCCATTTTTTCTCACACTCTTCACGGGCAGTCTTTTCAGATATTCCGAAAAAAGCGTTCAGTATGGCAATCCATACTTCCTTTTCTTCTTCCATGTTCATTTCACTTGTTCTGCACATGGCTTATTACCTCCTTAATAAAAAAACAGCAGCCCAAGCTGCTGTTTTAACTGTTATAAGCTCTTTTGGGGAGCCATCGAGCTTTTTGAAATCCTTACGGGCTTCTTTGGAGAATCTGAACTTCCAGTTAATTAATCTCTATATCCTCCCAGCCTTCAAGAACCTTTTCTGACATTCCACTTTCAGCCAGCACTTCTTCAAAAGAGGCACTGCCTGTCCTGTCATCATTATCCATTCGCTCATACACCATCTGTATAAGGTCATAGTCCTCTGCTTTGTCAGAAAGCTCGATGTACTTTTCAGGTGAGATAAGGACTGCCTCGGGCTCGTTATTTTTCATAACAATCTTCGCGCTCCCTTTTTTTACCTCACTAAATATTTTGCCAGCCTGTCCCCGGTTAAACAGTGTTACGGGGACAATGCTTTTTGATGCATTATCCATGGCAAGTACCTCGCTTTCTAATTTCAAGGTACTATTTGTCAACTTTTTTTGTCAACATATTTGTTTGCCCCTTTTGTAAGTACGGCAGGCATTATGCCCGCCGCTCAAACAACGAATTACAAAGTAATTGAAAAGCTGTCTATTTTGACATAGTAGCCTTCCCAGACATCATCTTCAATTTCAAACTCAACGGTTGCATCTTTGATAAGAGTGATAAATTCTTCAACACTATCATCGTATACATGATGCCCTTTGTCTCCGAAAATATTCATGTCATTGATTGCCCACAGATAGCAGCCTTTCCATTCCATGGTGAATGTATTCTTGTCTATACTCCATTCACTATCGTCACGGTCTACTGTTATTGTTGTGCCGTTGGGCAGAGTAAACACCACAGCGTTTACATAAATTGAATTGTCGTTTGTTGTTCCGTTAAATGATATTCTCATCCTTTACCTCCTTAGTATTCCGCAACAAAGAGCTCCATATGATTTGGAACATCTGCAATGGTGTCAATTCTCACAATACCGGAATCATATTCTTCCGTATCATATCCCTCAACAGGATATTTATCGTCGAATCTCTACCTGAACAGGCTTACGGCTTCATCCTTATCTTTTGCAAAGATGATCCCCTTGCTTCCATCCCATATATCAAAGGTGAATGTCTGCTGGGTGTTTTTAAATCTGTCCTGCGCAGCCTTAAATCCGTTGATGTATCCGGTAATGGACTTTGCCGTATCTGCTGCATCTGTCGCATAATTGTATGTCCTGCCGTCAATCTCAATAGCAAACATATCATCACAGAAGCCCTGTTCGATATCATCTGTAAATTTTGCAAGCATTTTGATATCGTAGCCGTTTATCATGGCTGTCCTGATCTCATTCTGCATGAGCAGGAGAGCGTTGAAGTAGTGTTCGGCAGATGCGTCTGAGGGTCTTGCCATTGATGCAAACACATCTAAAAGGGCAAGATCCGCAGCATCTTCGTCATCCATGTCCGCAGGAAGGTTATTGTACCATCCTTTAGAAACAGTGATGAGGTTATTTCCTATGTACAGTTCCTGGGTCTTATATCCAAGAACTGACTCTAGCGCATCATTTACCCCTGTTTCATTGTCGAGGTATGCTGTTGCTGTAGCGGCGATATTCTGCCCCACAAGAGGAAATATTAGTCTGTTAAATGTGATGCTGTTGGCACCATTGCAATGCACTTCTACCTTGTCGGGCTTATTAAGGTCAAGTGAGAGATTTATCATCTTGCTCCCAGCCTTTCCTTTCTTTGCCATTTCCATTACGTCTCTGCTCTGTTCCATGATATATTGCATTGTTGGAACTTTTGTTGTGATTTCTTTAGTTATGATCTGCATAACTTTTACCTCCTTTATAATTGAACTTTGTTATTAAGCTGTCAGTTCATATTCCTGACGCTCGATAAGGTCAAATATGCGTGCTTTTGCATACTTGCCTGTTTCCATCTTCTCGCGGGCAAACTGTTCTGCCTGCTCAAATGACGGGTGATATGTACCTACAACGCTGCGTCCGCTTTCGTTGTACATCCTGGCAAGGACATACTTGAAATCGAAATTGTAGGATTCATCCCAGTAAATTTCCTGAGCTTCGCCTACAAATCTTCCGAAGATTTCTCCCATCATTACAAAGGCTTCTTTGGAATTATCGAGTGACTTTACAGTACCCATGTGTCTTCCTCCCTTTGTAGCAATTCGAAGGTATATCCCTTCATCCGGTCCATACTCAAGTTCTGCCCTGAGTTCTGCAGGATCCTCAAGGAGCTGTTTACCGTAGACGGTCTCGCTTGCAGGTATGGCATAGTCGATAAATTCGTCGTCTATGTAAGGCTTTACCTCTTTCCATACTGCATTAAAAAAATCCGTAAATGTATACGGATTTTTACGCATTGTTGCATCAACTTTTTTTAGTAGCATATCTTTCCTCCTTTTAGCAAAAGCTGTAAGCGCATCCCTCATCACTGAGGATTGTCTTAAGCTCTTCTACTTCATCTTCGCTTACGTATACATGGCCATTAGTAAAATCAGCTTTGTATCCGTTCATGCTGCAATACACTTTCAGACGCTCAAACTCGTCCTCGTCTGTGCCCAGCACCATCTTGTAGTATGTGGTATGATACTCTGTATCTTCCTCATTCTTTACTGCTTCGATGTAACGAACATTTCCGAATCCATCCCTAAAGACAATTCGCGCCATCTTTCCGTCCTCCCTGTCAAGTTTCGGGCTTATAAAGCCGACAAGACGAAGTTTTGAAAGATTTTCAAGCATCTCCTTGCCGCTTTTTGCATCAAGGATTGCATCCGAAAAATCAACCGCTGAAGCATAGGGGCCTCCATGGGCGATGTTTGTGTCTGCGAGCGAATAGCCGCTTGAATTGTAGAATTTGTAGCTTTTCATATAATTTTTTCCTCCTTTTATGCCACGTTTATTCTTATCCTATCCTCACCATACTGATGATCGTCATCCCACATATAGATATATCCGTCCGGCGCGTAAAGTGACTTTTGCACCTTATTGTTGCAACGGTCTATAACTGTCTGGTATGACATATTATTTTCCTTTGCCGCAACCCTCGCGGATCTGTATGTATCAACGGGAAGTATTATTCCTGATGCCTTTATCTTTATTGAACAGACACCTCTTTTATATTTGATGTCAGTGACGTTGGTAAAGGCTTCGTACTTTGTCACAGGCTTATGCTTAGACATATGTCCAGTACGTTTCGCAAGCTCCGAATTGGTCAGCGCTGCAAGGTTGTTGAGTCTGTTTTCCTTCGGATCTCCATCTTTATGATAGATGCAGTATCCTTCGGGAACCTTTCCCCTGAATGTTTCAAAGACTACTTTCGCAGTCTTCATCTCCTTGCTCTTTCCTTCTGAATCGGTCAGCTTGACAATGTAGTAATCGCTGCCCTTTTTCTTTGACTTCTTAAGATAAGAAGTGAGCATTTTTCGTTTGCCGCTCTTTAGCATGCGGCAGACATCTCCCTCGGTTGACGCTTCATATTTGCCGTCATACCCGGGAATCGGTCTCCATGTGCGTGAAATATCTTTTGATTTCATCGCCGTTACCTCCTTTGTTATGTTTTTAATTTTGAGCACAAAAAATGGCCGCGTAATAACTACACGACTCCTTTAAATGCTGTTTTACCTACTTTTTAAACTTATTTATACCGATACTGTTCGGCTTTTGAAACAATCATACGAAATGTATGGCTTGAATAATAGAAAAAGATAATAATACGAATCTATATTACCTTATGATTGGCGGATTTTCAAGCATTATTTAACATCTGTGTTTATTGCAAAAAAATAGAAGCAGTGACTGAGGTGTCACTGCTTCATATTTTAAGTCGGATGTGTTCTGCGTTTTATTGCAGATAACATCACTTTTTCTCCTTTTTTGCCGCCTGTGTGGGCAACCATTTATTTTCTGAACCTTTTGCTGGCTCAGTGACAATATAGAAATGCTCCCCATAGTCTTCTAGGGTGTCCGGTGTTCTTTTAAGTCCGTTCTTTTTTATCGCAGACAGTATCGACTTTTTCACCGAACTATACTTTTCATAATATGAATGATTTACGGGTATATCATACTTGGCAATTATTATCACCTGAAAGATATCATCAAGGTATCCATCAAGGTCATATTGCACGTCTACTACCCCGTCCAAGGAAAGCAGATCCGTATGCAGTTTATTCATAGCATCCGTTATGCTGAATCTTTCTGCAAGTTCTTTTATGTTTGTCATGTTTACCCCTTTTCTTTAATATACGTGGATAAACAGATTCCCGTTATATTCTTCAAGCTCAACGTTTTCGTAATCTGTCAGTTTTATAACTTTTGGGAATATGCTTCCACTTGTTTTGAAAGAAACTGCCCTTTCTCTCTTGCGACTTGTCTCTCTAATGTTAAGCTCATAGTCTATGACCTCATCATTAGCGGCTCCGCTTTCGATATAGACTTTCTTTTCCTTTTTCCCTAGTGGGGTTTTGAAGGCAGCGATAATATCGTCCTCAATAGCCTGTATCTCAAATTCACTCATCGCATGCCTCCTTACCACTTACGCCATTTACTGTCATCACTGTAATTACTGAGCTGAACTTCCCATCCGTCAATGATGCGATGTTTTACCCTGTCATACAGTTTGCAGAAATGACGATCCAGACTGTTCATATTCTTATGGAAATCTAACATCTCTTCAAGTGTATCAAACTTCTTTATGATGCCTGTTCCATGTCCAATGAAATATTTAGACATTGTTACCTCCTTATGCGACTTTGCTTCTTAGCGATTTTTGCTCCAGGAGTTTCATCGCATCTGCAGAAAGATGTTCAAGATCTGTATAGTGGTTTATACCACCTCTAAAATCCCTTTCATTTTCAGCAGTACGATAAAGAAATCCCTGCATGCTATTTGGTTTATCCAGATAGGTATTCAACTGCCTTCTAATAGTAAACGACCAGTATATATACTGGCCGTTCTTTTCAAAAAATCCATACATATCATAGTGTCCGGGTTTAAGGGAAACATTATCCCACCCCTTTTCCTTCGCATCAGCACGAAGAGCTGTCCTAAGAGCCTTGCAATAACTCTTAAAATCCTCGCTCTGTACGGTAATAGCATCTTCTATTACGCGTCCATTGTTCTTCTCGATAAATGCTGCGAGTTTTGATTTTTTCACAGGGTTTATCTTTTTTCTATCAGTAGGCTTTTTGCGCACCAAAATTTCAGGAGCAGCTATATCAACAAAGCCATCAAATAATGTTAACTGTGCCATTCATAATCCTCCTTATGCTGCCGGAATTTCTTTCTCAAGTTCAGGAGCATACTTTCCATCAATAAAATATGCTATCTTTGTCAAAAGTTCCTTTTTATCATTAAAATCCCGTCCCAAACATAAAGAAGCGTGATGTAGTGGCATAAGCATATTCTGCGTAACGCCGTCTGCGAGTTCAACAATGAATGCTGTCGATTCTGTCGGCATTATGAGAGCGTATTTACCATGCAGTTCCCTCATCTTTATAAGAAAGGATGCTGCACCGTCATAAACCTTGCTTGTAAGGAAATATCCTTTCGCATTAACAGGAAAAGCCATCTCCTTGCAAAAGTCTAATGTGTCTATATGGGCTACCTTCTCAAGATTATCCATAGCGGCTGCTCGCAATTCATCTGCTGAGAGCTTTGTACTTGTAAGATATGCGTGTGTTACCGGTATCGCTCCATTGTCTTTTTGATTTATTGTTACCTGTACTGCAAAATACAGGACAATATCTCCGAACAGAGAGAATGTAACTTTGTCCTTAAGATAGTCTCCCATCTTGGTTGCGTTTGCAAGCTTGGGATATACGTTTGATAAAACGTATGCCCTATCTTCAAGCTTTTTCGTGTTACATTTAGTATATCTGTGTTTCTGAAGAAGCTCTGCGATTGCATGGCATGCATCCTCTTCATCCTGTATCTTGTATGTGATACCACTTTCGTGGATACGGATTTCACCGCCAAGGATGTCTTCTGCATACACAATGCTGCATACCTTAGTATCGGGCTCCTTGTATGCAATACCGGTTTTCTTTCCATCGGCTTTTTCGACCTCATGGATTTGTACCTCTCCCTCGTAAGGCATCATTGCCCCAAGGTTTTCTATTGCATAAGAGCAGATAGCGCTGACAGTTAAATTATTCATCTTTTTTTCCTCCTTTTATCAATCCCACATTCTTGAATAATCTGTTACCCAGTAGCTTCCGTCCGATGATTTTGCCACATCATAGGAAGGTGATTCTATGTTTCGGAAGTATTCTGCTGTTTCTTCTTCAAAACACTGAACCTCAAGTATGTTGGGATTTTCAAATTTTTTTGTTACTTTTTCTATTTCAGAGACGACTTTTATCTCACCATCGTCCGTTACGATGTACGGTGTCTTATCGCCCTGAGTGGCAGAGAGCATACATATAAGCTCTGACTGCCTTTTCATGGTCATTGCCATGTTTACCTCCTTTCAAATCCTTGCCTCTGCATAAATCAGAGGTTTGAGTTTTCTTTTGAATAGTCTGTTTGCTGCCTGAAAAGTTGTTCCCGTGGCAAGCACATTGTCAAGGAAGAATATTTCGTCTCCCTCAACCCGCTCTGTCAGCATAAATTCCAATGGTTCTTTATATAAAGTGCCATCTTTCTTTAATTCATAAAGCGGTTTGCGTGGTCTGCTGATCAGTACGTCAGCGACCCTGCACCCGACATTATCCGCGATGATTTCCGCCATCTGCCGTGTGTATATTGCATGTCCTTCGTGCTGTGGAGCAGGAATGATTATCGTTTTTGATGTCACCAGTTCAAGGTTTAAGAAATAATCTGCCATTTCTTTTATTGCCAGATTATCTCTCTCCTTGACGCCATGGCACACTTCACGCACATGATGATTGCAGTAGTCTTGCATCGTCAAACCCCCTTGCCTTTACTTTATGTCTTTCAAGGAATTCGGTTATATACGGTTCTGCAAAATCATAGAATGAATCTTCCTTATCTATAGGAAAGAGTGTATCCTTTCCTTCGATTGAAAGTTCATCGTCCTTCAGGACAAAGACCTCTTTATATATAATGCCTGCTCTTGTGTCGTGGTAATATCCATCCTGATATGTAAATGTCAGGACAGCCTTATTTCCTGTCACTACAGTTTCAAACAGTTTTCTCGGTGGAAATATACCACCTGAGAGAAGTCCGTTTATCATGTCGGCCACATCAAATGCGTCTATTGCAGCCTTTTTTATTATATTGTTTTTCATCTTGCCTCCTTTTTAGCAGTCACATCTCTTGTGGAGCAGAACTACGGTTCTATCCTTGCAGCGATACACACTTGTCGTGTGCTGCCACGTTCCCGAGCAGTCTCTTCCATCCTCGCACAATCTGTACGGCTGATAGAATGCTTTATGAAACTCGGAACGCTCTTTATCTGAAAGGCGGCGTGGCAGGATTGCCTTGTATGTTTCAGTGTCATAATCCCAGAACCTTTCATCGTATTTCATGAAGGGTTTCCATTCAACGACACATCCCCTAAACATGTCAGGTCTTGAAACAAACGTTTTCTGCCTTTTCTCGCATATCTTTGCGCTTTTCTTACATCGTGCAAGCCTGTCATTAAGCTTTTCTTCCGTGACTAGTTCCTCATGGCCTTTTCTGAGTCCAAGTAATAGCCAATATTCTCTGAATATCTCGATGTTTCTTGTGTTTGAAGCATCTTCTTTCATTTTATTTTTGGCTATAACCAAATCTCCTTTGTTGAGGAGTCCTCTTTCTACGTCTCTCTTTATTGAGAGATACTGTAACCATGCATTTGTTGACATAGGGTATTTCCACATGTCTTTTACCTCCTTATTTACTTATTCATTTACAGTAATTTCTCCAGGAACGTCAAACTCATCTGTTTCAGCATTAACCTCTGATATTTTCTTTTCTCCTTTTATGGTAATGCCCGTGATGTTGATACTGACTGTTCCGCTTTCATTGTCGTCAAGCTCAAAAAGTTTACCCCAGCATTTGCCATCCGAACCATTTGTAACGTGGTATACTGTGGTAATTCCGTTTTTATTCTCGACGTATATACTGTGTTGTTTCATTTTTCCTCCTAAATAAAAAAAGACAGTACATTACTGTCTTTTTGTTAATAACTGTTTTTTAATGATTCCCTTTGGCAGATTATATCTCAGCTCCATACGGTCTGTTTCCAGCCCGAGTGATTCATAGCCAAGATTATATCCTGTACCGGCGATGTAGTAGCTTGTGCCACGATAATCGCCTTCTCCCTGTTCCAGGGGATTTCTCATGGACAGGTCCTTTAATATGTTCTCCATTATCTCAGAGCCTTCAAGGTAATTGTCGCCAAGTGCCTTTGCTGCATCTGATGTGATGAATCCCACATATGTCCGTCCATCCCTTCTTATCTGGAAGGGCCACGCCGAGTCGGTTTTGAGATGTGTCAGCATATCGTGTATGTCAAAATCATACATGCCGCTGAACGCATCCTTTACCTGTATGGCTATATCATAGCTGTTTAATTCACATCTACTCATACGGCCTCCTTTACAGAACTTACAACGGCTTGGGGTGTTACAGTTGCGCCTTTGAGGGCACCGCTTGCTATCATGAGATCATTTTCGATTCGCTTATCTTTTCCCAAATGGGAATCGAGCATCAGAAAACCTTTGCTCTCATTGCCTGAGCAGTACACATCGATACGGTCACTCAGTACATCCAGTCTTGTGCCAAAAGTGCCATCCGTTGTGAATCTTGCGGGGGTTGTGTCATCGCACCCAATATAGATGTTTGTTCCTGCATCACAGGTGAGCATAACATCCTGTCCTTTATGGTCTCCCACGGACTCAATTTCATTGTAGATACCGTCCTTCGTGTATCCAAGCCAGATGCTTGAATTTTTGTCAGGCGCAAATATCTTTGCGGTGATCTCAACCGGCTTTGTCTTCTGTGTTTTGGACACAAGTGCCTTTCCGTCCTCATCTTCAACAGTTACTTTTGCGACAGCGGGTGATGACATAAAGTATTTTGCCATCTTGTAAGCCTCCATGTCGCTTGTTGCAGTTATGTCTAATGTGATCTTGTACTGCATAACATTTACCTCCTTTTTGTAAATTGTTTTTAAATTTGAGCATAAAAAATAGCCGCATGAGAAATCACACGACCGAATTTTTATATGCTTTGTTACCTACTTTTTAAATTTATATATTACCAATACTACTTGGTTTTTTGAAATAATCACGCGAAGTGCATGGTTATGAGAAAAGAAATAATTACAATAATACAGAGTTATCTTACCTTATATATATCCGTTTTTCAAGCATAATTATATTTCGTTACCTGCACCATTTGCACTATTTGCACTGTTTGCACTTTCATGCACAAAAAAAGAACAGGCAGTGCTATCGCACTGCCATTGTTCTTTCCTTATGTATATATTAAGCAATCTGTTTAGCGAGGTGGGTTTCATGAACCAGATATGTAGACCATACAGTCCACTCATTTCCATCATCAATGATGGTCTGGTTTATTGACCAGTCCTCTTTGTCGGATTTTTCAAGACCGCGCTCGTCTATAAATGCCTCGACCTCAGCTTTAGCTATAGCTCTTGCAATCTCGATTGACGGTGCTGTCTTTATCTCAAAGTCAACACCATCATATGCGTGATGCTTTCCGATGATATAGTCAGCATCGGGGACTTCCTTGAGCTCGTATACTACAAAGAAGTCATCCTTTCTTGCATCAAGACGCATTCCGTCCTCGGACCATTCCATTTTAAGCCCTTCAGTAAACCTCTTACCTTTTTCAAAGCAGAAGTATGAATATGCATCCTCTTCAGCATACGCCTGAATGTCAGACACCTCACAGTTGCTATTAAACTTTTTAAATTCCGGATCACCGTAGTGTTCGGAATCAAGAGTACATAAAATATACATTTTTACCTCCTTTTACGCCACCTTCTGTGACGTTTTCTTTTTCATTGCGTCAGCATATTCGCTGATGCGGGTTTCATTTATCCATTCCGGCTTTAAATCATCGGGAAATGATTTATAGAGTTCCATCATTGAACTGATGTGTTCATCTATATTTCCACCCCACAGATGTTTTTCACAGCCGTTACCGTAGCCAAGAAAATATTTACAATCTGATTCCATTCGTGAAAGCAGACTGTATCTGAATGTCAGGCTTCCGGTTGTAAATAGTTCCATTTGTGCCTCCTTTATGCTGCATCAAGCACTTCAAACCTTGGAGCAAGCAGATGTCCTGTATTATGGACGATATGCTTTATCCCATTAAGGTCAAAATAAGCTAGATGCTTTCTTTTTATCAAGCTGACGGTCTTTTCTATCCTGCCGTCGCTTATGCGTACAGTAGCGAAAATCCCGTCTTCCTTCATGAATGTTGAAGGGTCGTAACGCAAGATTGATATTATCCTCATACTCTTGCCACCTCCCACATTCTGTTTGCGAAGGAAATGTCATCTGCATAGTGGCTTCCGTCACTAAGGATGAGAACTCTTTGCTGCATTCCGTTTTTAAAGGATGTCATTACCTTTTTTACTTTTAAGATAACTATGTCCTTTCCTCTGCGGACTGCGACATATACTCGGCTTATAGCCTCGTCAAAAGAAAGTGTTCTCTGTGTTGCTACCATAATTTACCTCCTTTATGGTCAGGCTGCATTTCTGTCCAGCCTTTTTCTTGCAGCCATCTCGGCTCTTTCAAGCGGTATTATGTAGTTTTCCTTGTAATAGTCCCTTGCGTTATTAAGAAACATACAGAAAAGCTGCAGTAAAAGAACTGCTCCTACAAGTATCGCCAAGAGCATTCCCCATGGAATGATGGCTATTATTGATAAGATGACTACCTGTGCAAGTCTTGCATCCAGGTACAAATCGTCGAGTTTTTTCATAAACTCCTTACCTCCTTCATACAAAAAAGACAGCTTTCGCTGTCTTTTTCTCCTTTACATATTAAGCAACAGCTTCTGCGAAATCCTCGACAATCTTCAGTTCCATGTACCACGGTACAGGAGCAAGCGGATAGCCGTCCTCGGAATTTCCGCATGTTGTATAGAATGTCTTATCATCGCCTTCTGCATATCTTTTATAGATACACATATACTGATCGATAAAAACTTCCATAAGATTTTTGCTGTCAAATGCAAAAGCCTTGAGCTTTCTCGGCGGAAGCTGTTTGAAATAATTTGTGTCGTCTATTTTTCTGAACACAAAGTTACCAAAGCTAGTCCGCACATATCTGTCAGTGTGGTTTAACCATTCGATCTTACCCTCGGCGTGTTTACACATCTCTTCTCTTGAAAATGTGTCAAACATCTTCATCAGAATGTCATCGCATGCCTTTTCGAGTGTAGTGTCTGAATAGATTTCTGACGCCACACAGTCGGAGCCGTTATAGACTTTTATCAGAATATCGGCGCCTGCCGGCTCATATTTGATTACAAGATTTCCTATTTTCTTTATTGTTTTCATAATTCACCTCATGCAGATTCCTGCCCATATTCCTGCAGACTTGTAAAGAGCCTACCATTTTCATAAATGTAGGCATGATCCGACAGCACTTCGCCGGGAGCACATGCAGTTTCATTGACAGCCTGTATCATGCTGTCAATCTGCTCAATAGAGAATCTCTCTTTTATTGGAAGTATCAAAACCTCCTTTATGCTTGCAGGGATTACCACGTAGGGACCTATCTGCTTCTCAATTTCAGAAAATCTGTCACAGATTATTCCGGCAGTAGAGTTGCTATAATGAATATTTTCTGCCGCAAGATAAAATCCCGCATCATCGGCATATCCCATCATCTTGAGAGATTCGTATTCTTCCCTCATCTGCTCCGCTTCGCGGATATTGCCCTTTGCCTCAGCAAATTTGATTGCCATTTCAAAGAGAGGAACAAGTTCCAGCTCGCCCTCATTTTTTTTAGCTTCTTCAAACACCTCATCCTCAGTTAACCCTGCAGATTCAAGTGCCTTGGTTGAGTAAAGGACTATTTCGGAGTCCTTCTCGGATTCTGCCATCATCCAGTTCCCGAGAACGAGAATCAGGTCTCCCATCACGTTTCGGTGTGGAATCAGTGAAAGCATCTTCGGAACGATACTCTCTTTATGAAAAAGAAATCTCTGGCTTCCTTCCACCACCTGTCTGTTTGCAGTATCTACAATATTAAAATGAATCATTTTTACCTCCTTATTCCACCTCGTAGGGTGGTATATTCTATGCTGTTTTTTCTTCAGATACAGGTATTACATCATAGCTCCCATATCCGTAATGATTTAACCCATATATATTGGCCGCTTCGGGAGTCTTAAACTCCGGTGAAGGCTTCTCTATCCAATAATCATATGGATCACCGTTGTAAATGGCTATATACTTTGCCATCTGCTTACCTCCTTTGCAAACAAAAAAGAGCAGTTTCCTGCTCTTTTGTCGCACATGTTCCTAATTCAATTTTTCAGTAATATAATTTTCAGCACTTCATTCCGACAATAATTCCTGCCGTTACTGAGGCTACAATTAAAATTACCGCAATTACAGTTAACATAATACCACCCTTCTTTTATTTGCGAGTCCTCTATTTTTGCTTGAACTCGATTCCAAGTTCTGCTTTCTTATAATCCGAAAACAGAACTATTGCTGCTCTAAACGTTCCTATTGCACTTAACAGGACCGCTGCTCCCGTTGGACTAATCAAACTTTTTATGATATTCATTATACCACTTTTTACCAGTGGTTGCATAGATGCACCGAATATCATTATCAGCAATATATCCACAATGGAAATCGCAAAACTCACAAGCTCTGCAATTCTTCTTGTATTGCTGTTCTTTTTGTTAGCAACCTCAACGCATGCGCATGCTGCGCATGGAACGCATATTGCCAGATTTGCCATAGTGGTAAAACCCTTAAATTCACAAATCATAGCATATAATGCAAACATGAGCAGTATCGTATCTCTGATACATGATACTACTGCTAATGAATTGTCATTCTCACAATTCATACCTTTTACCTCCGTTGTTGTAGTCAGGCAGCCTCACAGAGCTGCCTTTGTTTATTAACAAAGGGCACTGTGATGCCCAACCCTATATTTTATTGTCCAAGAAGGACTCCTCGATTCTCGTCGTAGAAGAATAATCTTCTTGGGGTGTCGATAACTGTTTGGCCTTTCTTTCTGTCATATTTGCAATCTATAATCTTTGTACCCTTCTGCATCAGAAAGTCTATTGCAAAGTTATAGGAGCACTCAGACAGTATAAGTGAAAGACCCGTCTTATTATCCTTGCATGAAAAATGTTGTCTCATGCCGTTACCTCCTTGTGTGCATAGTCGTTAGTGTCATACCACTTAAGATTGTAGTGGTCTTCACAGAATTCCATAGCGTAATCATCATCGCAATGTTCATCCGGCACGTCGTATATTCGACCTCCGAAACCAAGGAAAGCTCCCCAGTATTCGCCATCAGATTCTATACTCTTGGCGCTGAGGTCTTTTGCCTCTTCCTCGTCTATGTCATATACGGCTATTGCACCGTCAAGGTTGTAGTGGAAGACATACAGTTCCTCTCCCGGGCAATAAAGGCCTCCATTATTTCTAATATAATGGAGCATTTCTTCTGCTGAACCGAATGTTATCGGCTCGTAGCTGTTTGTTTTTTCAGCCATTTTTACTCCTTTCATTTTCAGGCAACGTCAAATTGGCGATACCCGTGATCTTTGTAAGGCACATCAATGCCACCATGTAGTTTCAACCAATCAAGGATGAACCAGTATCCAAGCCCCTCGTCTGACGGAACCCATTTCCCCTCTTCGTTGAACTGTCCTCCACGCAGAACGTAGTCTGAGCGTTTTGGTTCAAGTTCCTGCATCCTTAAGATGCGATCAGTTTCATACTGAATGCCGAATAGGCAGAAGATGCAGCCCGTTCTGCTGCACAAGGTTGTTGTATACTCGTCTGTTTCCTCAAAGGAATCAAAAAGATCAGCCATTGAAAGCTGACCTTCGATTTCATGTTTTCTCACCACTTTTCCATATGCCGGTGCAATCGGTAAACTGTTAGTGCTTATATATTCCAAAATATCATTTTCAGTCCAAAAGGCGAATGGTGTGGATGTAGGTCTTTTGCTTTCAAAAGCATTGCAACCGAATCTTAACCATTTCGTCTCCCGTTCCCTTGATTCTGTAGCAAGTGTTGCGATTATGGGGATTCTGTTATCCTCACCTGCATCCCGCTTTTCATAGCTAATTGCAGGCTTCACTTTCATCTCGCCACAGCAGTGCTTGCTGACATTGAATGGCGCATCCAATAGGAATGCATATTTCTCACAGTTATATGGTGAGACATTGCCGTTATCATCTGTCAGGGTTCCGGATATCTTATCTCTCGACCTTTTGTAGGTTCCATCAGCTCGTTCGATGCCGATTTTGGCTTCCTCGACTACCTGGGAGACAGGTTTTGAGAAGATCGGGTATCCATATTCTGTTAGCACCTGTTTGAAATTCTTTTTGGGATATGTGACTTCCAGATTTACCTCTATGTCATACTTTTCAGCGACATATTTGCAGAACTCCGGAGGGAATTGCTGTACGGAAGTGTACTCAAGCGATGCGTGGATCTGAAGGACGTTCATCCTCTTGCACCCAAATTTCTTGAGTGTCTTTGCCACAAAATCAACTGCTACTTCCGAGTCCTTTCCACCCGAAAAACTTACATAAAAGGCATCTGTATCATAACCAACATGCCTAAGTAAGTCTCTTATTCTGTCCTCTGTGAGATATTCCTTTATTGCTAAAGGATAACTCTGTAATTCTTTGAGATGTTCTCTTGTATTCATGCCTACCGTTGTACTGCCACACTGGCAGACTCCGGATAACGTAAGCTGGCGCGATGGATTGTGTTTTTAAGGCTTGCAAAATCACCCACACCACGCACCCATATGAGAGGTACTGTGGCTCTTCATCCCCGAAGATATTCATGAGCGGCAGCTCTCACCATATGCTACGTTTTACATCAATCCCAATCGGGGTATATGACCGCCTGATTGTGGATTCTCACTTTACCCATACTTCCGTGTGAGCAACCTGCGTCTACGCAGGATTTCAGGCAGTCATACCTCCTTTCTCATTCCATGGTGTTTTAACCTGTTCTTCGAGATAGATGTCATATGACTTCTTGCACTTTGAACAGGTGCACGTTCTTCCTCTCTTTGCAGTAAGGAAAAACCGGTTGCCACAATCACACTCTACGTAAGCGGGCTGCATTACATCGTGATAGTAATGTGTTACCTCGCTCTTTACCCCGTCTGCGACCATCTGAAGATACTTCTCGATCCACAGGCTTGCGTCATCATCAAAGATGATCTGTCCAAACCTGTCGCAAGGGTATTCGTGTGTGGGGAGCCATTCCGAACCGTCATAGAACTGACGAACCCAGAACTTCTCTGTTGTTGTGTGTTTCGGATAGATTGTTGTTATCATCCTTTTACCTCCTTTTTAAATTTGGGCATAAAAAAACAGGCATAAATGCGATTGCATTTTGCCTGGCTTCTATACCGTTATTAAAGTTACCTCCTTTTTTCTGTTACTCTTGCGGTTCTATCCGACTTATTACCTAAGTTTGTGAAAGCCACAATATGATAAGAGAAAAAAGAAAAATTTATACATATCTATAATATGGAATACACCCCATTATTTCAAGCATTTTTTAACTTTTTGAGCTGTTTATTCATTATTAATTGGATTTTAAGGAACTGTTATTTCGGTTTTGAGGTTATTTTTAGGTTTGGATGCTATACTGAAGGTGATTTGAGGATGATTTGGTTGTGGTGGCCACATCCCCTCACGGTGGTTGTACTTTTCTTTCACGCGTGGTAATCTATTTTGAATAAATTTTTTATGTATTTTAACTGAATTTTTGGTAATAATTTTGTAGGATTACTACTTGAAATGAATAGTCCTATACCTTGATACTGTAGACGTTGGGATAAAAAGCCGTTGGGGAAATAAATGAATACTAATTTTAGCGAACTAATCATTATGTGCAGTCCTGCAAGAATGGTTGACGGAAAACCACAGTATACAGTGTGTCTTTCGTTTCCGCGTGCAGGTGGCGGGGAGAAAGCGGTATTTCTGATGCCGCAGATGGTACTTATGGAATCCACTAAGGAAATTCCGAATCCTGTGGGCTTTGATGAAGACGATATCATTGAGCTCCGCAACTTTATAAATGAAAATAAGGAAGAGATTGACGAGATCGCAATAGAAGAAGCATCTGACGATGCCCTCTTCTTTGAAGCTGACGATGACATGGTCGAAGAAGTCACCCGCGAGCGCGGTATCATTGAGACAGAGGGATTTTCCCCTTCTTCCATGATTTCTCAGAGCGTATCATCATTGAACAGCCAGCCACTCTCATCAAACATGTCAAACAAATCAGATCCTGCTGTAGTCTGATTGTCCGGTGCGACATCAGGCTCTGCCGGTTTCTGTTCCATATCTTCATTTTCCTCTGTTTTGATGGTGTTTTGTGCATCATCAGAACTATTGGATGTGCTGCTTTGGGTATCAGTTGGCATTTGAGCCTCATTTGAGGTCGATGCCTCAACTTCTGTTGTGTCTGTTTCGTCAGGCACATCATCTATATGGTCTTTTTCAGACAGTGCCTTTAATTGCGTACTGTCTGCTTTTTTTATCGCAAAAGTCTGGTCGTAGCCAAGCTCCTTTACGAAAGCCTTTACTTCCTTGATGGTATCTTTGAACATCTCCATGCTGCAGATGACTGTCGGTACACCGCTGTCATCCTCAAGGACTTTGTAGCCCTTTTTCTTAAGATTCATTCTGAATTCAACCTTGTCCATTTTTTGAGACCACCTCTTCTATATATAACAGTGTGTAAGGCTTTGCTTTTCTGTCGCCCCTCTCCCATTTTGTATATGTGGTAAAGGGCACGTCCAACATCTTAGCAAAGTCTTTCTGCGTCATATTCATGGACTCCCTTATATCCCTTAGATTCTCCTGTTTTAACATTTTCACGTCCTCTTGTTTTTATGTTGTTTTTAGGTATTTCTGCTTTCAAGATGTATGCTTGCGTTCAGACTTTTGTAGATAAGCTTCTTTTCATCCATCTCATCATCAGTGCATGCTTCATAATGTATGATCCCGCAGGGCAGGGTTATCTTGTAGATGTTCCTTTTGAAGTGCTCACCGAAAGCCTTTCTTGTAACGTAGGGTGTTACCTCTGCTTTACCATCAAGGGCAAATACGTCAGACTCGCATATAAGGATATGGTTGTCATTCTCCAGTCCTCCGTAAAAGATTGTCTGGCGGTATCCGTCGAATGTGACTTCCGTTATCTGATCCCCCGCTTTTATCCTTGTCATTTCATCAATATCATCCTCTGAGGGTGATGCCTCCTCTACATGGTATCCCTTATCCTCCATGCGCTGGATGAATCCGTCCCTGTTGTCGTCAGTTACGTCTATGACGAATGTTCCATTTCCGTTCGACACTGAATATTGCATATCTTCCTCCCGTATACCCAATGGGTTCTTCTCATCCTACTATATATCCAATCCGCATGTTTTTCAATACTTGCGTGAACGTGGTGCGTTTGTTTTATGCTGTTTTTAGCAATTTTTTTGTACTTTATTGTTTCTTATCGTATATTTTTGGCGATGATGCCTTATTGAAATGTCGCATACTTATGGCTGAAAGTAACATTATCAACGAGGTGACTCGAATAAAAAAGAGAGGCACGGCTTATCCCAACAATAGGCAGGTTCGTTGCTGAAATAGGGCCGCACCCATGTGTGCGGCTTATATTTTGATAAGGACAGGTTTTTATGCTTTCAGATGATATATATGTATGCCATTCAGAATTAGACATAAATAATGCAGAACAGTTCGTAGCCATGGTGAACAGAAACCTTGGCTGCACAGTCATGTCCTTAAAGGACGCATTTCTTGTTCTGTGCGCATACTCCGTATATATGACATATGAGGAGGTGTATCGCATTTATCCGGTACATACGTCCTCCCTCCAGGGAAAGGTCATCCCATCGCTCCTAAAGGACGGCTATATTGCCGAACACAGCTTTGATTCGATGGAAGGCACTTCAAGAAAGTTCTATGCGATCACCAAGAGTGGTTATCAGATAGCAAATTCCCTCTGCCGTGGCAATCTTCCCGTAAAATACAAGATGGGGCGTAACGGCATGAGCGTTGCGCATATTTATGGCACAGGATATAACCTTTTTCAGTTGCTTTTGCTCGACACTCCTTTTACATATGAAAGGGAGGTTGTCTTCACCCCTTCCATTTCTTATAAGAAAAGACAGAACGCTCTACAGATAGATGCTGTCTGCACAATGAGGAAGGACGGACAGAAACGCATAGTCTATATTGAACAGGATATGGGTAACGAAAAGCCCCAGATCCTTATAGACAAGCTGACAAATTATGAATACTACGGTCTTATGAGCGAGATATCTGCAAAGACTGACTGTACGGTTTTCTCATTTAGAAGAAAGGGCATATTTGCCGAAAAGAGACCGGGCGGAAGGCCGTCACCGTATTCGTGGAGAAATTCTGTGGCACTCCTTAAACACATGGAGCATTTTTCATGCGATGATGCTTTTCTCCTGCTTGATGATAATGATGTTGACCGGAACTATCTTCTTTCTTTCCTTACGCTCGTTGGCGCCGCGCGAATGGATGGGACTGAGGTTGTCCGTGGGAAGATGGTGGCTGACCTTGAATTTGTCCGCTCATTCTCGCAGAGTCTTGTCATTCTGCAGAACCCTTACGAGCATAAAGGTTTCAACATGGTTCATTCTGCCCTTGCATCTGACAGATTGTTCGTCATAGCACAGACATACCTATCACACGCAGGAAACCTTCCTGACAGTGCGTATCCCATGCTCAAGGGATATCAGGTGCTCTTTGCACCCACTACACTTGTTGCTGACAGATTAAGGTACGCTCAGCTTTCTCTTAACAGAGAACTTGCGGACAGGCTCATGGGCTCTCTGTCGGCATATTATAAAGGTTTAAGGTTTGAGGGTGAGCTTTCATCACCGATTGCTCTGTCTAATGGAATGACTCTAAAGATGCGCAATGTTTTCTCATACGAATGCGGTGATGGCAGGTCACAGATATTCGTGGAATTTCCCTCTACTGACCTTGGAGCGTGGATCAGGGCATATATGTTCCACAAGCTGTATAAGGGTAATGTCCCCTACCAGCTTGTCCTTGTTTTCGATACTGGCAGACAGGCTGCATCTCTTTTTGAGATGTTTTCCTACTGCTATCCTGAGATCTGCGTTGTCTATGATAAAAAGGGTATCTTTGGCATGATGCGGCATACCATAGGAAAAGAACATCCTCTGTTCTCTGTGCCGGATGCGACTGATTACTCCAACAGATACAACATGCTCTCTTCTGAGAGCTCTGCAAACTTATGGTAAAGGAGTCTGTTCATGACGGTTAGCGAAATGGTATCGGAACTTAACGGGATGGGGCTCAACCCTGTTGTTAATGTAGAGGATGGCTCTGTCCTTGTTTTTCCATACAAACTCATCAGAAAGGGTGAGCTTTTTCTTGTTGCTGAAAATATTGACAGGCTGGGCTTTGTTGAGCGCATACTGACGAGGGATGAACTCTTTGCATGTGAATATGTCCTCAGCAAGATGCGAAATGGCATGGATATGTAACGGAGGGGAGCAGATGAACGCTATCCAGAGAAGGTATGTTTCTTTCATAAAGGAAACCGGCGCAGAGTTGCAGGATGCCGTTGACAGTATGAATCCTATGTTTCGTGATGTGATGTCTTCTATGGGAGATATGCCGGAGGCCGATCTTGATGAGGAAGAGCGGTTTCTGTTCAAGGTATGGGATGCTTCATTGAAGCTGCAGGCATACTCTGACGCGATACTCTCAGGTATCGGCTTTGATATTGATGACTTCTCCTAGCAAGCTATTTTACAGGTGATTTTTAGTGTCCCGCATGAGGGGCACTTTTTTATTGCACGAACCCACAAATCCAGTATTTATGCGGTTTTCACTTTCTGTTTTACTGTCCTTTTTATAGGACACGCTACCCCTTATACTAATACCATCGACACTACATATTACACAATATCTTTTCCAAAAAAATATTTATTTAATCGGAGGTTTTTAATGAACGCAATCACAATCCTTACAAACGCAGCCATGTCTGCAAATTTCTTTTCCTTTCTATTTCTTTTCGCAAAAGTAAGCGCGGTAGTATCACTTGTATCAAGCGCATGGAATATCAAGGGCATCATGAGCTGATGTCCTTCGGGACAATCCCCTGGATATATAAATAGAAACTGAATAACACCGGATAAATGCTGACTGTGTATCCTTTGATGTGGTCTTTGTGAAAGGGAGCTGTTTCCCGAAATTCTTCTTTCCGTTATCCACGGGAACGGAGCTCTTTCGCGCGGCATCTTGCAGTGGCTATTTTTCTTCTTTTTCCCGTCCGCTGCAACTGCTCTTCCCATGTATGCTTTTTGGCATCACCTGTGTTATAATATTTATAATTTATATAAATATTATAACATGAAAGAAGGTGCGTGCCATGAAATCCGATAGTACATATCTTGTGGAGCTCGGCAAAAGGCTTCGGTCAGCAAGGAAATCCTGCGGAATGTCGCAGAAGGATTTTTCAGAAAAACTCGGAGTGCGTCAACCGAATGTCTGCTCGTATGAATATGGCAAAAACTCACTTACTGTTCAGCAGCTCATAAGAGTCTGTGAGATAACAGGTGTGTCTGCAGACTGGCTTCTTGGACTCAGCGGTAAGAAGAGGCATGATGATATATCCCTCCTGTCGCTCTTTACAACCCTTTTCTTCTATATCAAGAAAGGGATAGGTGTAAAAAAGGATAGTGCAGGAACGATAAGTCTTGTAATGGATGATTATTCCTCAGCAGCAGAGGGCTTTATGGACGTTGTAGCCGACCTTGAAAGGTACTGCTCTGGCGGTGCAAAAGGTCTTTCACCCGAAATGCTCTCTGAATTTGAAGCTTCGTGGCTATCCAAGATGAATGAAAAATATGATAAAGAAAAAGACCGGTAAAGTTAATATCTCCGGTCTTTTTCTCAAGACATCCGTTGCGGTGGATGCCCTGGGGATGATGATTTGATTATGTGATGTCTGCAAGGATAAATGGATTTGCACCTTCTTTATCCTTATTGACAAAGAGAATCGGTTTTACTGTCTTTGCAGTGCATTTCTTCATTTCATCAGTAATATCTGCTGCACTTTCGGGAAGTACCATCGCTGTTTTTTTGCCTTTTGTTGCAGTACCCACCATGGAAATAATGTCCTCTATAAAGGCATGTGTGTTACCTACGATGATGTATCCCTTCATGAGGAATACATATCTCTCGTCTTTATATTCGTCGGTATCACCATATCCTTTGGGAAGGCTCTTTTCGTAGGTAAGTAGCGCCTCCTTTGCTTTTCCATCATTCTCCATGAGGTAATGCTTGATGTCCTTGCGTGTTGTTTCATCATAAAATGCTCCAAGGAGTACAAGGTAGCCCGATGTTTCTCCGTTGGCTGTAATGATCCTCACCTTATCAAGCGTTGCGTCTCCATCTGGACTGTATACACAGGCATCCTTATATACTATGCCCCTTCCATCCGTGATGATATCTGCGCGCTCAGAGCCTTTCCAGTGTTCAACCTTCTCCATTTCTTTCTTAAGGTTAATCTCCATCAATGTCACTCTCCTCCCTTTTCGTTGTCAGGACTTGCGACCTCATCCATGGTTGTCTTATAACCAACAATGGCATCGTCACCTTTCCTCTGTCTGTAAAGGTCAACATATCCGAATTTACTGATGGGTGATAGACGAAGTACCACTCTTCCGATTATGTCCTCCCTTTTGATGTTTCCTATAACCGCAAAGCGGGAATCCTCGCTGTGGTTTCTGTTGTCGCCAAGTACGAAATACTCGCCCTCTTTCACCTTTATCGTTCTCTGCGCCTGTCCGGGGTCGATGATGCCGCCAAAGCCGTATTCATCTTCGACGATCTTGCCGTTTACAAGAATCTTTCCCTTAGTAGTGATCTTAACAGTCTCACCGGGCATTGCAATGACTCTCTTTATGAAGTATCCAGTCCCGCTCATGGGTTCCTTAAATACTATGATGTCATATCTCTCAACATCCCTGTTCCTGTAGGTAAATTTATCTACAAGCACCTGATCCTTATTCGCAAGGGTCGGGTACATACTGTTACCTTCTACGACAGTCCTTATTGCGACAAAGTGAAGAAAAAGGATTGCGACTATCATGGCAACCATTATATAGGCGCCAATACGAAGTCCCCGTATGGACTCCGCTTTCAGTCTTAATTTTATCTTTTCCATTTATATCCTTCTTTTTTCCAACTTGCCCTATATTATATACCAATACATATTCATATCGCACCACAAAATCGATATATAATACCATGTTATTATTAATATATTTATATACCCATTGGGTACATTTGTCAATATCTTGTCCTGCTGCCCCGTAAAAGCCCATATTTAGATTTTGGTATCTTTCGCGCCGACTGCTGCCTTGCGCCTCCTTATAGCCCCAAATATAAACATGTTTTTCTACGCGCCAAAATGCTATTTATTCAATCTTTTCTGTCTTTTTTGTATGGTGTACAGTTTTGTACAGCCCCGCAGATACAGTTATTCCCCTAATGTTATGGTGTTCATCATTCTTTTTTATTTCCTTTTCATTTCTCCTGCGTCAGTTATTTCGCTACCTGTTGTTTTATGAACTCCGGTATAATCGGTTTAAGAGAGGTGGAGCTTATGGATAGTGTAAAAAGTGTTCTTGAAAAATTCTTTCTGGATAATCCGATGACAGATTCCGATTTTGCACTTCTGCTGCTACAGAAAACGGATCTCCCCGAATCCCCGTATCAGAGAAAAACCATATTGCGCGATATAAGGAACTGGAAAAGTGGCATCATTCCAAACCATTACTATATCAGAGCCATTTCTGAGGTAATGAGGGACTGCGGGGACGAAAAAGGGGCCTGCTGCCTTGAGGGCATTGAGAATGTGCGGATAAGGGCAGCAGGCAGAAAGAAAGACTACCTTGAACTTGTTCCTGATTATAATGCCGGTCTGGAACTAGAAGCACTCCTTCAGCTCAGACTGATAGAGTTTATGGATTCCATTGATGGAAAAAATGTGCTTGCTGAATATGAAAAATATATTATAAGTCTGATTGATGCCCCAAAATATGCCCTCGATTTTCGCCCCTGTGCTACCTCGGAGCAGAAGCCTTCTTATGAAGAGTGTGTGGAGGATGTCAGACGGACTCTAAAAGTCCGTTCGCACCCGGATATTACCTCCAACTCGCTTTACACCGCCATACTTGATTATTACATATATAATTTCAAGAAAGCGGAAGAATGGTGCTTAAAATTGATGAAAGCTGATTTTGAAAGTATGTATGCCCTCTGGCAAAGTGGCACAGGTCCTTACAGGATGTATCGAAATAAACTGACAGAATTTTCCGCAAATCATCTGGATATTCGAATCTTTGATCTTCTTATGAGGGGCATGGATAATTTTGTTATTGAGAATTTTGGGGAGGGACAATGCAAAAGGGTATCTGCCCTTAAAGAAAAGCCGCAGGGAGTATTCCTTGATATGGTAGTGTTTGATGAACTTTATCATGTAACAGAATTTAAGGAAAAAGCTCCGGCGTGGTGGTAAGACTATATTATGTGGAGGAAATGTTTGATGCCTGCAAGAAAGATATTCCAGTCAGACAAACTGACAGAACAATTGGTGAACGGGATGACTTCGAAATGTGCCAGGGGAGCTTCCATAAGCGAAGTTGTCAGGAAAGCGATAAGGGATGAGTATACTCCCCTTTGTGAACATCTTAAATACCATACCCTCAATCTTTTTACCATGCTTGAAAATGACGAGGATATAACAGATGATGTCTTGAAGGGCATCTGCATGAATATCATGTACTCCCTGAAGGATACACCTCTGTCTGACAAATATCTTATCAAGCGCCTGATGGAACCATTTATCAATCCGAATCCCATGGAACAGCATTACGGGTATCCTGCTGCCGTGGATATATTGCAGGATGGCTATCTGAAAAGGCTTGATGAGATATTATGGTCTCTTGACCATGGATATCCGCTTGGAGCGCGAAAGCTGAGTGAAAGGTGCTTTCTTGTCTATTCCAAATGGCATGATCTTTACAGATACAGTGAGGTTTATCCCTGCCTTGCCACGATCATTGAGTGTGAGACAATATACCACGACATTGATGTGTACTGGCTCATCAGGCTTATAAAGGATATTGATATCAGTATTATCTTAGAGAGAACGGAGCCCATAAGCGGGATATTTCCGACGGATATTTCTTTGGAGGACAAATGCAATGCCCTCATATATACTATCACCCATTATTATTCCGCAAAAGGTTATGCATATTTTAAAGGTGACACAGCCCTCCTTGAGATACCACCGGAACTTAATGAATATTTTACTTATACAGAATCTCTCACACCGGCAGCAGATAGTGTTTCGGATGAGTATTACCGTTCTCTTCTTGAAGCTGAAAGGCAGGGCTGGGTAATATTTTCAAAACTTGCCCTTACATCGAAGAAATAGCGGGGAACTTAAGTCCAGCTTCCGTGTTATTTTTATGTGAGTGCAAACAAAACAGCCACCCGTTTAAACAGGTGGCTGTCTGTGTCCAATCGCCCTAATGGGCAGACATATTTCTTATCGAGAACATGTTCATCACTACCATTATAGTATTTTTGAAGTGTAAATGCGACATTTTATTTATAAATATGTTTCTGGTATTTCTACAAGCAGTGTTAAATATGAGGATGCTTGCAGATACTACTAATATTTTCTATTGCAATATTCATATTTTAAGTAGAAAACCACGCCTCATTCAGCGTGGTTTTTAATTAGTTTTATTTAATTCAGATTGGTCTTCTCTTATATTCTTTGATTATTCTTTCTGTTTACTGCCATGCGTCCTTCTTTGGATGCTCTCATTCGTATATTTTCCGATGTTTCTCCGCAGTAAGGGCAGAATCCCCATTCACGCTTCATCTTATGCCCGCAGCACATGGGCGTTATCCTTGTGTATCTTGCCCTCAGTTTTTCAATCGCAAGGACAAGTTCCTCGCCGTCGTTCTCTTCCTTTAATCTGTCCGCCTCTAAAAGAACCCTTTCAGATTCTTCCCTGCTGTCGAACTTTCCAAGATATATGGAGAGATTTTCCCCGTGGTGTGGTGTCACGCATATCGTGGCGCTGTATAGTCCATTTCCTAAATCCCTTATTCCTCTCAGACCTTTCCTTTTCCGCATTTTCTGTATGTCAGCTTTCAGCATTCCGGCGCTTTCGAGGGCTTTTATGACTGGCCGCCCTACCCCTCTTATCTGCTCCATATCATGTCTGCTATAGCTTTTTAGTTCGTCCAGGGAATCAACGCCCTCCCTGCGGAGGGTATTGAACAGGCTGTGCCTGCACTTTTCGGATATGTCGAGTTTTTCTATTGCTCTTCTTAATGACAGGATGCTTTCAGAGGGCATTCCGTCAACACCGGAGTTTAGATGTTTTTCGTTTTTTATCACCGCATGGACATGATCCACGGACAGTCCGTATGTTTCTGCTATATCCTTTGGTGTCATGCCTTTTAGACTGTCCTCATATATCTGCAGGCTGCTGTACTTTCCCATTTTTTCTACCTCTTATGCGGTCTTGTCAAACCATCCGTCATAGTCTTCATTTGCCCATGCCGTTCTGTCTGCATCATCCTTTAGTGAATTTATAAGCTCTGTCTCAACGGACTCCTTGAACTCCTCAAATGTGCCATCCATGTTGATATTTCCTGTATCAATAAGACCGTCAAGCAGATCGTAGGGTGTTCCGTCGGAAAGCTCTCCGTATCCGCCGTCGATGCCTGCTGCATATTCGTTTACATCGAGTATGTTTGCCTTGCCTTTTCCGTCCTTATTGGTATCGTTTTCCGTTGTGAGTATATCCACACAGATCTTTCCTGCACTTACCTGTCCGTAGCAGTCCCTTTCCCTGTATGTGTCTGATGCAAGTGTCTCCTTGAGCTTTTCAAAATCGTTGATGTCCATATTCCAGTTGAATTTCATATCTTGTTATCTCCTTTGTCCTTAACTTTGTTTTAATGGAATTCCGTTTTGTTATGATGCAATTATAATATAGGGTGTCGATACTGTATATGGGCATACCTGACATAGTTTCGACTGACTTTATTGTAAATTTTGTATAGGGTGTCGAAGTCCGCAACCCCTGACTGGGCCTGACTTTGAGAGATTATGGGCAGCAGTCTGATGCCCGCTGCCTTCGGAGGGTTATTATTTTGCATATAACCATTTTTCTCATTTCAAAACAAAAAAGAGACAGCTTCGTGGCTGTCTCCTGAACGTCTATATTAGTTTCCCTTTGCCCTTCTCTCTAATTCCTTGTCGAGCGCATTCATAAACTGTCTCCTTGCCTCCGGATCTGCTCTTTTTATGATTTCATCTGCCCTTTTTGCAATCTCATCCAATTCTTTTTCTGTAGGCTTTTCTGTATTCTGTGCCTTATTCCATACATCAAGAAGGTTATTGTTCATCCAGTCCATGCAGGACTTTACCTCTGATGGATTTAATCCCGTGTTTAATTCAACTTCATCGTCTTCTACACATACGACTATCCCCTTATCGCCCCTTTGGAACACTACCTTGGTCTTGCCCTTATTCACAGGTGATACAACCATCTCGTAGTTCCTTCCGTCTATATTTACTTCTGTCTTTTGAAATAACATATCAATTCTCTCTCTCGTTAATTTTTTCTATTCTATATAATATTACATGCTATAAGGTTGGGCTACTATACACAGCCGCCATGTTCCAACATGTCCTATATTATTGAAATAATGTATACCCATTGGGTCTTTTTTGTCAATATTGCTTTGTTCTTAGAAACAGAGCCATACTTTGTGTTATAATCGTTGCATATCATATGGGAGGGGATTGTTATATATGAAAGTAAATAATGGTGTTAATGCTGTTCCGGTGTCACTAAAGATAAAGAGTATCATATACATAGTGGTAAAGTTTCTCGCTTTTATAGGCTGCTGCCTTGGCGTGATCTATGTTGCCTACCTTGTATATAACCATATAATGCCAGGGCTTGTCGGTGATGGCACGTCTGCCCAACAGATTACCGCAGGACTTACCGCTACTGCGATACTGATTATTATTGCTTACTTTGTTATCTTCATCCTTTTAAGAAGGATTGATGCCACTATATCCTCTTATCTGGCTAAACGCTTTCCGTTTGCTGATACAGAAAGGATATGGGGAGTGTCTGTATTGGAAGAAACACTCCGAAAGGAAAACAACAAGGAACAATGATTGCACATGCCTAGCTATTCAAAAAACGATAAGGTAATCATAACTGAATCCATGGGAAAAAAGACCGTCTGCTCAGTAATTTCGTCAGCAGGCGGTTTTACTGTGGTAAGGCTTCCGAGCGGAGGGGCGATACGATTGCGTGACAGCAGGCTGAGCCCTTTTGTTGATGAAACGGGGGCAGCAGGTGTCGGTGATATTGAAAATCCCAAGGCAGCAGGCTACCGCGACCCGCACGATTACATGGATTCCAAATCCAAGTATGGCCCGTGAATGTATGCTCGGAGCCCTTCTTTCCTAAACTTTTTGTAAACTATTTAATATTGTCTTTTTTTAGTCTGTTTTGAGGTTGAAATGATTTCGCCTCTCTATCTATCATTTCCCTAGAATGTTTGACAGAGGTTATTATGGAGATCAGATTTATTTATCCCGAAACTTCCGCCAAGGAGTTCTTCCTGTCAATGGAAGCCATCAATGAGGATATTGCGGACTTAAACGCACACGGCTTTCTACCAAGGCTTATCGTGAGGGTGCTTTTATTTGTCCTTTATATTGTGTACCTTGCTTTTTTAGTTCGGTTATTTGATAAGTTTGTTTTTTACATCACTGCTAAGAATACATTTCTTGTAGGCGTTGCCCTGTGTTCCTTTTTCCTTGCGGCAATATTCGTATGGAAACTGGTCAAGCTGTTCGCGGCATGGGTCTACTATAAGGTATTGGACTTATTCAAGATTGAAGAATATGAGGAAAGCTACACTTTTTCTCCCTGGGCTGAAAGGAATGACCCCGATAAGAATAAGAAATCGGAACTGGCATACTATCATGTATGCGACATACTGAAAAATAGTGACATAGACGATGCATCGCTTTCTTGTGAAGGGGATGTGTGTAAGGTCGATGTCTCTTATGTTTTTGATGATGACAAAAAGATTGCCCACTTCAAGTTTTTCTACCATGAGGCAGAGGATATTTCCTCTCCCGTAGTGGATTTTGATAGAAAGGTAGTATTATTCCCAAAAAGTAAAGGGAAAGGAGAAATAGATGAAAAAGAATCTTAAACAGTCGTTTGCCGTCCTTATGGCACTCACCCTGTTTATCATGTCGGGGGCACATGTAAGTGCGGATACTACAACGACCACAACAACATCTGACACGACGACGACAACTACAACCACTTCGGACTCGTCATCGTCCTCTTCGTCCACTCTTGGGCCGATTGAGGGAACCATTACCCTAAAGTATAGTGCATCAGCGGGAAGGATTTCTGCTGCCTATAATGGTAGTCAGGACTATACTGACCCGACATATACATGGTATCGTGACGGCAGCAGTGTATCTACCACCGGTGCGTCCTATTATCCGACGCAGGCCGGTGTCTATACTGTAAAACTAAAGGATAAGAAATATGAAGGTCAGATATCCAGTAGTAATTCCATTGCTCTTTATCAGGCAAAGGGTACTGATGTCACATTTGATAATGACTATGGCCTTTATGAACAGGGCAGCACAGTAACATGCGTTGCAAACCTTGAGCCTGGGCAGGAAGTAAGTAACTGGAGAACATCTGGCAGGGGAATTGAGATTCCTCAGTCGGGTTCTGTGGTTTCTTTCAAAATGCCAGGTTATTCAATTACTATCACCCCTGTTATCGAAGGTGTCTACACAGTAAAAATAACGGGTGGTAAAGCTGATAAGTTCACAGCACATGAGGGCGAGATCGTTACGATCACCGCTTCGACTGTTCCCGGCAAAACATTTGAATCTTGGGAATCGTCAGGGGCATCGATAAATAATCCCGAAAAGAAAGTTACCACTTTCACAATGCCCTCAAGCAATGTCGTTATTAGTGTTAAATATAAGGACCCGAACAGTTCCTCAGACTCATCAAGTTCATACGGCGGTACAACCTATGACCCGTATAACACGGGAACATCAAGTACCGGAACGGCGGTATATGACCCCGTAACAGGCACTTATACATATCAGCCGTCCACATCTACATCCACAGGTGGAGTTACAAGTGGTGCGACATCTTGGAACGATAAGGTAGCTGATGCCAATACTGCTGTTTACTACGTTATTTTCGATAACGGTTACAAGGTAAGCATGTACCACCACTCACAAGGACCTCAGTGCGTTGCAGCATTTAAGGCTAATCAGGGTGACTGGTATCTCGTATCTGATTACTTCAATGTGGTTATTAACGGAGACACAAATATCCGTCAGATACCCAATCCTGTCAAGATACAGATGGTAATACCTGATGACCTTAAGCGCGAGGCAAGAAAATGGAGAATGCTCTGCATAGGAGCTGACGGTAATGCCTATTCCTATGATGATACAGACATAAGTGATGATACCATCACATTTGAACCCGACCATTTTTACGCATATGCTATGTGCTATAAAGATTTTGAGGACACCATTACCAATGTTGATACCTATGACCCTAATGGCACTACATATGATCCTAATGACCCTAACGCATCGGGCGAAAACATAGAAGAAACAACCTATGACCCTTATGCTGACACTACAGTGGAAGATGTTTCAACCGAAGGCGATGCAAATCCCGACTATCTGACAGACCCTTCTTTGATCCACGGAGTTCAGGACTCTCAGACTACTACAAGTGAGGTTCATTCCACATCTGAATCCGAAACAACGGGCACAAGTCAGCAGATGATAATAGAGGACAAGCCTCCGGCAAAGATACAGTCCGGTAAAGGCTCTGCAATAAAGAAATCCAACGGCTCTACAGTACCTACTATCAATTTATAAGGAGGCATGTCATGAGAAAATCATTTTTCCGAGTTGTGTCTACCCTTTCGATTATCTCCTGCTTGGCATTTTCTTCATTGACAGGTATAGAAGCATCTGCCGAGATGAATATGAAAAAGATGGCTCTTGGGGATGGAATTACTGTCGAATCTGATGAAGAACCTGAGCAGTTGTTCAAGGTTGGCGATGTGTTCACTTACGACCAGATTGTCTACAAGGTGCTTTCTATAAGCGACAGCAGCTCCAACAGAGGAACAGTTGAGGCAATCGGTTATGAGTCAGGCGTAAAGGACATAAATATTCCGCTTTATGTTTCTTCATATCAGGAAGAGTTCAAATTTAAAATAACCGCTATCGCTCCTGCCGCATTTAAGAACTGCAAGTCAGCGACCAACTTTTGGCTCTCCCCTGACAGCCCGATTAAAAAGATCCCGAACAGTATGTGTGAGGGATGTTCCAAACTTGTAATCGCACAGCTTCGTGGCAAAAAGCTGACCACCATAGGAAAAAAGGCATTCTTCAAGTGTGGCAAGCTGAACATCACACAGATTTATTCAACAAAGGTTAAGAAGTGGGGCAAGAAATCCTTTAAAAAGACCAAAAAGGGAATGCACCTTCAAGTCAATGGTGTTGATGTTATAAAGAAATATACAGATAAATGCAAGAAGTCAGGTGCAAAGAACGTTAACTGTTATGCTTATGATGATTTTTAAATTATCTAAAGCCCTTCTCCAAAACGTGAGAAGGGCTTTTTTATGCTTTTGTGATGGTATTTAGTCTAATCTCTCAGCTGCCAATGTATTCTCATCTTTACTGTTTGGATCCTTGAACACTTTGGTTATCACTACTGTCTGTGCTTTTCCTTCGCTGCTTTGTGTGGCAAGTATTCTGTAGCCGCACCCTTCAAGATATTCCTTTGTTGCTCTGTGTATTCTGGGCCTATAGTTCAGTATATGGGCGCCTTCATTGCCATTTTTCTTTGACTCTTCTATTTGTTTCATGAAGAACTGCTTCTGCTCTTCTATCTCATTTTCTAGCCTTTCAGCTTCTTCATAATCAAAATATGTGTCATCATCATCGAAGTATTCCTCGTCCATGTCATCGTCCACATATCCCATCTTCAACATCTTTAGTATTTTTATCGCTATGCATACCATAGCCACCATGAGTGCGAGTATTGCTACATTGGTTACTATCATTGCCGTGTTGTGACGACGTATTCTCTTTCGTATGCCCATATCATTCACCCTCACTTTCTGTTACTCCGTCTGAAATCACGTCTGATGATTCAGCATCGCCCTCTGTGACTGCCATATAGCTTTCCGGTTCAATTACTCCGTCAAGCAATACTGCTACCCAGCTACCGTTATCATTATACAATGAATATGTACCTGTCATTGTCAGATATGCCAGAGATGGTGGATAATCATTTGGATATACATACGACCCATGCAGTACGAACTCAAAGGTGACATAATCCTCATCATTATCTGCAAGTAGATTTATCGTGGCATATATATTATCAGGATCTTCGTCATTATATTGAACAACTCCGGTCAGTTTGATCCTTTTTGTTATGTATTCATCTGTGTTTTCAAATATCTCTTTTGCCTTCTCGTATGCTTCCTGTTGTGAAAGAACCGAAAGGTCTACATCAGGCGGTGCCAGTTCTGAACGTTCTTTTATGAGCTGTTCGCGGGTTGCTACGTATTGAGCCTGTTCTTCCTCTTTGGACAGCTTTTCTTCATTCTTGTTCGAACATCCGGATATCGTCACAATGGCACATATTAGCATTAGTGGCACGGCCAATCTTTTTCTCATAATCTGATACCTCTCTTGATTGTTGCAACGGGTTTTGTGTCATTTGTTGTCTTTTCCGTTCTGTGCAGGGTATCTGTCTGATGTACTGAGTAGTCACTTGTTTCCTCTGCAGCTTTTGTGATGCCTGCTTTATACATTCCGTATGTGACCCCGTTTTCCTTTGCCCTCTGTGCCTCGTCAACCATGAGCTCGCGGTTCTGTCTTGCTATTCTTCTAATAGCCTGCTCCTGCGTTGTTGTGTATTTTGATGCTTGACTCATTTTACTTTACCCCTCATTTGAAAATTCTATTGTTTTGCTTTTTTAATACATTCCTTAAGCTTTTCTTTTAATATATCCATCCCTTCATCACGCTCCCATTGCAGGAATATGTAGGAATCTTTATTTTGGACATAGTATTTTTTCTTCAATCTCTCCTTTGTCCTTGTATCTTCTTCTGTAACCATCTCCAATATGACCTGTTTCCCTCCAGGCACTTCGATTATACCATCCTCAAGATACTCGCCACCGTATGAATTTAATGTGAATCTGTACGGCTTATAGAAATATATCCCGTCATTTTCATTGCAGAAGTCCATTATTGTGTTGTAGGCTGCTGCCTCTGTAAGAGATTCTGAGAATATTCCGTATTTATTAGTCAGGAACATAGTCATCCGTTCCACGAACATGCGTGAGCGCCTTATGCCGTTTTTATCTTCATACTCGTCCTCGTATGAATAAAAGCCTCCCATGATATTGTTATTCTTAAAATCAATGCCATCTGAGCCATATACGTCCATATATTGTGTAAGAGCGCAATACAGAGTCTTTTCGTTTATCTGTCTTGATGTATCCTCTCCTGTTGGCTTTTGAAAGCATATCTTGACGTGCGTTCTTTTATTTTCACCTATTCTTTTCTTTAAGTATGCCGTATAATCCTTGCCTAGCTTTTCACGGAGCTTTTCGACCTTTGTTCCGTTATCAAAGTCATACATTATTATACCTTTTATTCTCGCATATCTGAAATCCATCCCATACGGCTTTAATGTTTCACCGGCCATGAATATGCCCCTGTTGGTGATCTCGCAATTTTCTGCTTTCCGATAGACCTCTTTTGAGAAATCTTCTGCTGTCTTTAATTTCTTTTGCCCGTTCTTAGCCCTTTGGGATTGCTGATAACATACTTCAAGGTTTATATCCGTCAAAAGCCTTGATAGTACTATCTGTCTGCTCACATCGGATTTTAACGGACATCTCTTTATCATATACTGTTCAGTATTATCCATATCAAATCTGACAGGTCTTTTTGTTATGTTTTCCTTAAGCGATACCTTAAGTCCGCCTGATATATTGTCCTTTTGCAGTGCATTTGCATAATTTCTGTCACTGTAACGTTCATTTAATGAACAGAAAGGCGCATGCATCTTGGAATACTCGTTATGTATCGGATAGAGGGCGTTTGTCTTTTTTCTGAACGCATACATAAGGGCAGGCTTCCTCCTGCACATGCATATAAAGCGTATCCCATTCTCCTGGTAATAACGTTTATCATTCTCCTCCAGAAGAACCGGATTTATTATTTTGTCGGTATTTTCTATCCTCATGTTTAGCGCCATACGAATCTCCGACGGGTATTCCCCTCTAATCACACGTTGGTAAAAGGCTTATAATGGCAAAACAGTTTTAAAAATCTTCTCCAAGGGTAAATCGGTTGATGAGCATTACTCGACATTCCTTTGCAAGTTTTTTGGCGGCATCTGTATACAATGAATTGGTTACAACTGCTGCCCTGTCAGCATGGTAATATTCCCTCGCTGCTATCACCTGCTGTACGGCTGATTCGGGCACCTTACTCCTGTATCTTTTTGCCTGCACAGCAATCTTGTCATTTCCTTTAGTGAGTATCAGATCAGCTCCATAATCATTCGAGCCCGGTGTTAGTTTTACTTTGTAGCCCTTCTTTTCATATAAGAGTTTCAGGTACTGTTCAAACTCTACCCCGCTCATCTTGTCAATTTTTCTTATCGAAACATGGAGGAGCATCTTTCTTCTAAATAAGTACATGAACAAATCTAATGCTATAAGCCCTATAAGGAGTGCAAACATAGCTGCCGGTATGATATACATGAGGGATGTACGGTTTGCCCTGAACAGGAACATCATTCCCCCAAGTATAAGGAATCCTATCAGTCTGACAAATGCTACGGGTTTTGTGTATTTATTGGTTTTGCTCATAGAGCTTTCGTTCCTTTCCCATGTAGATGCAGTTTATCTCATCACCATCAGAGTACAATTCATATGTTGAGCCGATATCCTCTGCTGCGCTCTCATACATCTTTATTATGCGCATACCTCTTGTCAGTTTTGTGAAATTGTCTCTGAGTACGGGTGTTTTGGGCACAAAAGGTGCATCAATGAACAGGCATATTTCTTTCATTGGCTCGATACACCTTCTCTGGTACAAAAGCCCTGTAAAATAGGTCTCTACAAGGATATTATTACCATCATGTGTTGGTTTTATCTGATAAAAGCACTGCTCCATGTTCGGATCAGGATATGGCTGTTCCTTTTCACCTTCCGGATATGTCGGCGTTGGTATGTCGTATAGGATAAGGAGCTCTTCCATGGTTTTTGCCACCTTATCCTCTGCATCTTTTATGTAAGGCCACATTATATCCTCGCGGAGGGACTCTTCATCAAACATCCTTACAGCGGGAGGACAGTTTAAAAATACGTGTTCATAATATGAACCTTCATTGCTATATACTATTACGCTCTTGCCTTCCTTAAGGCACATATTCATCAGATATCCTGCTGCCCGTCTGTTACGTCTGTAGGTTATCTTTATGCTCTCGTTATCCGTGATACTGTGCGTGGATTTCGTGAGCATGGTTCTGTACGTTAATTCCATATAAATTCCCCTGTCATCTCTTTTTATGAGTATTGTGGGTTCTTATCGTGTGTGCCTCCGCGAACCTTTCAAGGTCGGTTGCTTTTATGCGCCAGTTCTTTCCAACCTGGCATGCAACAAGCTTTCCACTCCTTATCCATGTTCTTACTGTTTCATCCTTTACAGACCAGTATGCGGCGGCCTCAGTTACTGTCAAAAGTTTGGGTAGTCCGAGTTCTTCTGCCTTGCGGTCAATGTCAGTATCTCTTTCATTGCTTTTCAGATATGCTTCGACATCATTTTTGTTAAATAGATACTTTCCTGCGACCATCATGTGTTTGATCGCGTTCTGTTGGCACATCTTTTGAAGTGTTGACGGAGATACCTTTATCACATCTGCTGCCTGCTTGAGCGTGAGCGTGTCGATAATTGTGTTCTTGTCCATGGAAGCAAAGGACGCAAGATATGACGATACCGACATACCGCTTATCCTTGCATTTTCTTCAATCTTAGCCTTTGTTTCTTTGCTCACGCGGATCATGATGTTTTCACTTTTCTCCATACCTCTTTTTACCTCCCCCTGCTATCAACGATAGCGTTTTGATATTATTTTTAGGTTCTTTTTTATTGCGTCTGAAAAATCATTCCCCTTGATTTTTCCCACATATTTTTCTACCGATTTTTCTAGCTCAGAACGAAACGCCTCTTTCTTCAATTTTCCCCTAGCCACATAGGACAACCCCATATCCCAGTTGGCTGTCATTTCTGCCGAGAGCATCGGTTTGATATTAAACAGGACTACCTCATATACACCTTCCCCTTTTAGTGTCGGTGTTATTATCTGTGTCTTTTTGTTTATTTTGAGCATATTTTGTTTTACAAGGTCTTTGATTATGTTTGCCCTTGTAGCTGATGTGCCTATGCCACTTCCTTTTATCTGTTCGCGCAGCTCCTCGTCCTCAATGAGGTTTCCCGCGTTCTCCATTGCAAGGATGATAGAACCTGAGTCATATCTTTTTGGCGGTGTTGTCTTTCCGCTTTTTACAGTAAATGAGGCATTATATGTATGCCCCTCCTCAAGATTTATCTTATCTGCTTCTTTGGTGGCCTGCTTTTCGTTATCGGGTACTCCTTTAACGCAGTACCATCCCTCTCCGGTAATCTTTCTTGTAGTTAGTGTAAATTCCTCGGCATATCTGCCATCTTCTGCTATGGCTGTTATGTTGGTCTTTTCTAACAGCACGGGTCCGAAAAATATCTGCAGAAACCTTTCTGTTATGAGCTGATATACCTTTTTTGAGAGTGTTTTGACGTCCTTTAGCTCTTTTATCTGCCCCGTAGGGATGATTGCATAGTGGTCCGATACCTTTTTGTCATTTACATATTTCTTCTTTTCTATGCCTTCAAAGAGTCTGTCATCCATTATGATCTTGGCTACTTCCGCGCATTTTGAAAGGCGTTCATCGCCAAAATCCGAAAGGGCTGTAAGTCCGTTTATATTCTTGTTTATCACCTTTGCAACGGCTTTGGTGATGACCCTTGCATCAGTTCTTGGATATGTCGTTAATTTCTTCTCATAGAGTTCCTGTGCGCAGGCAAGTGTTTCATCGGGTGTTATTTTGAGTATCTTTGAGCAGTCTGCCTGAAGCTCTGCGAGATTATATAATAGTGGTGGAGCTTTTTTCTCCGTATTTTTTTCAAGCTCCTTTACAGTAACCTTGCCGATACCATTTAGCGCATTGTTGAAACTGTCAGCTTCTTTCTTATCAAGCAGACCCTCTTCTTTATATAGAAGGTCTTTTCTTCCCATGTATCTGCTTTTATCCGATACATGCCACATTGCTTCTGCACCACCAAATGAAGATGCTATGCGGTAGAAGGGCATTTCCTTGAATGATGTGATCTCTCTTTCTCTTCTTACCACCATGGCGAGCACACATGTCTTTACTCGTCCAACCTGTATGACGGGAGCCTTGTCGCCATCCTTTATCCCACAGTCCATGAGGGTGTTTCTGTATTTTAGGGTTAGCGCCCTGGAATAATTTATGCCCATCATAAAATCTTCCATCTGCCTTAAAAGTCCGGCATCAAAAAGATTTCCGTAATATTTTATGTCGTCCTTTGCTTCTTTTATCCCTCTTCTTATCTCATCTTCTGTCTGAGAGTCTATCCATACCCTTAAAATGGGTTTCTTCCCATACACTCCCGCATATCTGTAGACCAGACACTGTATCAGTTCACCTTCCTGTGCGGAGTCTCCGCAGTTATAAATCCGGGTAACTGAATCCAGTTTAAGAAGGGCTGTCACGACCTTTAACTGCTTTCTGACAGAACTTATCGGCACATGCTCGTATTTATCTGGCAGAAACGGAAGGTCGTCTATATTCCACTTCGCATATTTCTCGTCATAGTCCTGCGGCATTTTTAGTGTCAGGAGGTGTCCTACACACCATGTAATCATGCAGCCATTACCCTGCATGTATCCGTCTTTTCTCTCATTTGCATGAAGGACTTTTGCAAATTCCATTGCTACGGACGGTTTTTCTGTTACATAAAGATCCATATATATCTCCGAGGTTTAAGCATGTTTATCAAACTCAAGTATCTGTCTTGCTGTGTCTTCAATCTCGACCTGAAGTGTTTCAGTGTCCTTGTAATGATCGTAGTGCGTAATTGCTATGACATATTCATCATAGAGTTCCTTGAGCATGGGTGATGTAATAGGGTATGTGCCATATTCCACTCCATACTGCCCTTTTATCTTGAAATGGACATTTTCTCCAAATACAGATGAAGCAAGCTGCTCCACAGTGAAATAATCCCTTTTATTCTTCATGGGCGCATTTTTCATCTTCACAGTAAAACTTTTTGAAAAGATAGGAGTAATGACCTTCCTATATACAATCAGATCATCTAGCGTATTGGTCGGTCTCTTTAAATGAATGAATATTTCCGGTATGGTATCAGCCTTTTTATAGAAATCCAGGAACGAGAACTGATACATTTTCAGCTCTCTGTAATCGACCTCAAATGTCATAAATACCCTCTGCATATCAAGTTCCTTGAGCTGTGGGTACAAATCTGCAAGATTTGGAAGGTCTCTGTATGTATATACATCAAGACCATATTCTGAGGCATTGCTTTTTGTTATCTCAGGCTCATGGGCCGTGAGTATGGTGTCATTTCCATAGGGCGTTATCACTATTGTTTTGGTTTCATGTGTCTTATCATTTATGTACGGAAGTGCCTCTTCGGGGAGACTTCCAGACATTATCAGCAGCTTCTTTGGGGTTGTTATCTCTTCCATATAGTCTCCTTATTGCCTAAGCTGATTTATCAGCCCTTCCATTGTTTCAGAACTGAATCCCGTTTTGTAATCAATTATTATGTCTCTTCCGTCCGTGGTTTTCTGAACGTTATACACGAATATGCAGAATGATACGGACTGGCCATCATCCTCCAGTGAACGGGCTTCCATGAGCACTCCATTGGCAAGAAGGTTGTCCCTCTCAAAAATCGGTGTCACTCTGTAGAAAACATGGCGCTTATTGGGTTTGCCCTGTTTTACATAATTGGCTACTTCCATTTCAAACGTTTCCATGCCGGTATAGACATTTAACTGACGTGTGCCTGTTATGAGGTTGTTTTCTGTCTCTGTACCGCCTAGCGCATGACCTCGCAAATGGCACCTATTATAGATATAACCCTGCTTATTATCATCATCTTTTATGCTCTGATACTTTTTCTGATGAAATCCTGTCGGACGTATTGAACCTATCTCGGCACGTTCATCGTCGGGCATATTGTCCGTGCAGATATTTGTATATGTATAACCACATCTGCCAAGCTCGTCCTGTTCTGAATAGAATTCAAACGGCTCTGTCGTGTAGTCCATCTTATCGAAGAATGGCACATCGTTATTTATGATCGCATAGCTGCTGCCACTGTATGCAGGTATCGTCACATCTCCGATATCGGTGATAAGGACAACTTCGCCTATGGTGGTGTCGTATGTTATTGTCCGTACCGGTTCTTCAGCTTCGTTTTCGGCTTCATCCTTTGACTGCTTCTTTTGTGTGGCAGTATCCTTGCTGTCTTTACTGTTCTCAGTATCTTTGCTGTCTTTAGCTTTACTGTCTTTAGTATCTTTTGTCTCTTTGTTGCCTTTATCAGTGCCTTCCGATTTATCAGATACGGAAATGTCTGGCTCTTCTACCGGAATCTCAACGGCGGGTATGGATGGCAGATCTGCTTCGGTTTCGGGTATCTCTATTTCCCGTACTGCGGGCTTTATATATTTTGATACTTTTACGATGGTGTCTGATGCTGCTTCTGATGCACTTTCTGCCACATCGGATGCCGCTTCCTTTATGTCGCCTGCTGCCTCCTTTGTCTTATCTTTTATGTCCTCTGCCGTATCCTGCGTCTTGTCTTTTATTTTTTCAGCAACAGCCTTTGTATCTTCGTTTAGTTTTTCCTGTGCTTCCTTTGATTTCTGCCTTATGGCATCATCTTCGGCTTTTTCGGCATCTGTCTTTTTGTGTGTATCTATTTCGGGAACGTATTTTGATATTGTGTCTGATTGCGAGTAATCGCCTCCCTGAGCGCCTTTATCGTCTCCCCCCAGCATTGCGCTCTTTAAGCCATTCCACTCGTCGCTTATGGCATCAGCAAGTCCTCCGAGGAAATTTGTATAGTTGTCGGTTGCCCTTTGTGCGACACCCGCACCTTCTTCCGCTACATCTTGAAGGTCTCTGCCTGTTTCATCAACCTTAAGCCTTGCGGCATCCTCGGCATCTTTTGCGAGCAGTTCAGCGTCCTCTTGGGCCATCCTTGCCTGCTCCTGTGCCTGTGTGTATGAATTTCTTACATCCTCCGCAGTTATGTTGTTAGATGAACATCCAGAAGTAAGAAACGGAACGGATATAAGTATTGCTATAAATTTCTTTCTCATTTAGTGTTTCCTCTTTATCAAAACACTACATATAGTATAATATGTAGTGTCGTTATTGTATATATATTTGGGTAAATTCGTGTAAAAACAGCCAAAATGTATCTGATTTTGGGTTTTTCGTTATACATTCAGTTGAGCGATGTTAGCCTTGCGGTATATGTGTCGCCCCTTTTTTCGACATCGTATAGCATCTGTAAGGGATTTATCCCATCATCTGCCGTTATGGAATCTATCGTATACATGAAATAGATTTCCCTGGTTTCATTTATGCCGGACAATATCTCTGCGATCTCCTCTATCTGTCTTTGCGACTCGCAGCTTATGACCATTATGTATGATTTATACTTGTTCGGATTTGAGGCAAGATAACTGTTAATTAGGAGAATCTTTGTGATAAACCTTCCTAGATCTTTCCTATGGATTCCTTTCTCTATGGGAACGCCACACAGATAAAGGCTTTTTCCGATATTGGTTTTATATCTTATAAGGGAGGGGAGCATTACTATATTGCCACTTGTCCTCACAGTATGCTGATACATGACCTCCTGCACCTTCCTTGCAGACAGCGCTGCCATGTGCCACTGTGCAATCGAGAGGTTTTCCAGTATATAGGGGATATTCCCCATATCTGTGCGATATGGCCTTTCCGGGCTCTCTCCTGAAATCTCGAGTCCCTCCTCTGTCAGTACATATACGTCTATGTCTGCAGTATCATCATCCGTATAAGTGATGGTGTATTTCTTTACAAGACCTCTTTGCTGCATCTTTTTTATTGATTTTTTCGCATTTATAGTCCTGTGGCTAAGCTCAATGTTCTTTGATATGAGCGGTAGCGTAAGGAATCCGTATTTTTTCAGCATCGAAACGATGACCTTCTCCCCCGTTGCCGGAGAAGAAGGTTTCTCGTCAGTTTGTTCAGTTGTTTCGGTTATTGTGCATCCCTCATCATATGAAAACCTTGAGGGCAGGAGCCTTTCCATCATTCAGCTCTCCTTTCGCTGTTTAATGCTGCAAGCTCTCGGTCAAGCTGTTCTTCCTCGGTCAGAAGCTCCTCTGAGATAGGCATTTCTTCCTCTATCAGTTCATCTTCTGCGGGTACGCCGTCAAGTATGTCGGTAAACGACCTCTGTCCGTATGAACGGAAATTTATCCTCTGCTGAGGCTCTGCTGGCGCTGATACTTCTTCCTGTGGAGCATCTACACGTTCTACTGCCCTTCGCTCTCTGTAACCTCTTGTACGTCTTTCGTATGCTACTGCGGACGGATCAACGTGTCTGTTTTCTTCCCTCTGTCGCTCTTCTATCTCAGCTTCTCTCTCGGCAGCGATTTCCATTGCGTGTTGTGCGGTAATGTCAAATATTGATGTATCGTTGGCATTATCTCGCAGCATCTCAGCTATGCCTTTTCGCTTTCGTGTTATATCGTTGATGTCGTCGGGTATCGTTGCCCTCTGAGCGTCAATATTGGGTGTTTCTATGTCGGGGAGTACGGGAAGTGTGCGTATTCCATCGTCCTCATCCCTTACTGTTTCATTCCTTATAGAAGTGCTGCGTTTTTCAGCCTGTTCTTTTCCGCTCTCATTTGCTTCTACTTTAGGGTGGAGTTCGTTTACGTCATAATCTGCAAATTGCGTGAAGTCTATATGCGGAACATCTTTCTTTTTAAACTCTGTCTTGGCAGGGAATTTAACCTTTGCGATAAATCCTTTTAATACTCTGCCTCCTTGGATCATGAATACGGATACTTCCTGGAAATCCCTTATACGCATCTTGTATCCGTCAAGGGTATTCACATCCTGCACCTGTGTCCTTCTCTGATGTGATATCTGATAGTTCTCATCAAGTTCGGAAGCTGTGTTGTAGGAAAGCAGTTCTGTTTCCTTCTTGTCCATTCCGGCAAGGGCTTCATAGTATTTCATCTCGTTGGCATTCAAACGGCCGAAAACGATATGTATGCCGGCACCCATGATTACGCCCTCAAGGTACTTGGTAGTCTCTGTTTTCTGCATCTGTGAAAGTGACTGCATTGCCAATGTGACACCAACTTTATATTGGCGGAACAAAGCAAACATGTCCTCGTACATAGGATGCATGTACTGCGAAGCCTCATCGATGGACAGATAATGGTTTGAACGAAGGTTCTTGGGACGCCTCATTACGCTGATCTTGAAGTTCAGCATGATGAAAAGTCCGAGTGCTGTTGATGCCTGTGGCGAGAACTCAAGGGCGGTATTGATGACCGTTATCTCATTGTGTGCAAGTGCTCTGTCCCAGTCTATGAAGTCTTTTTCAGAAGCAGAAAGAACGCTTTTAATTCTGGGGTCAAGAAGCAGCTTGTTGATGAGGTTTCTCAGTCCTCGCGCCTGATCAAACATCTTCTCGTTACCTGCGCCAAGAAGCTCCTGAAGTACGAAGTGCATTGGTTCATAATAAGCCTGTGCCTGTTTGTAGAGCATCTTGGAGTATTCTGCTGCCGTTATGCCCTTTCTCTTGTAATAATCAGGTACTTCTGCCTCGTCAGTGATCTCATCAAATACGAAATCGTCGATTTCTGTTGTTGCAGGTTCTTCGGGTGTCTCCATCTCATCACGGTCAACCCTTCCTGCATCCTTTCGCATCTTCTGATTTTTCTGTGCTACTTCATGCACCACAACTCTCATGTGCAGTGCTGACTGAATATCATCTACGATAATCTTTAGTTTTCCAAAATCGTTGATACATGCCTGTATCTCTGCGATGTTTGTCTGTCTGTTATGGAGATTTGCGCGGAGCATACACATGATGGCGATATTGGTGGTAACGGATGTATTGATATCACGGAAATACTGGTCTCCTGTTCCGTTGATCTCTGATACCGCCATAAGCACCTCAGCGAATGTCTGTGCCTTGTTGGATATCTGTATCTGTCTTTCGTCCCCGTCTATTCCGTTCTGTATGAAGAACGGGTTGATTCCGAGCATTCTTACGTTTTCATCGGTATATGTCTTAGCAGGGTCGATAACGTTTACCATCTCGCCCCTTGCCTTTGCAAGCTGTATGATGTCATCGTTTAGTGAATTGTTAGGAGCCATGACGGTGATTCCGCAATCGGGATATAGTTTTCTTATCTTATCAAGCTCGCCCTCATATCCGTCGTAGGCTTTTACGCACCATTCGCTTACCACATCGCCCTGTTCGGGCTTTGCTACATACGCCTTGTTTTCCCTTATCATCTGTGTGGTCTTTTTCTGTCTGCGTACCATATTCCTCTGTTTGGTATTCAGGTCGCATACTATCGAAGGTGTAAGGGTGGAACTTGTCTTACCTGTACCGGACTGTCCGAGGATGAACATATGCACGAATCTGTCCATTTCACGGATATTGACTTCATTACCCGTTTTCATATCCCTCAGTATCTTAAGGTCATATAACGTGTCTTTGTTTTTTCTTGTATCGACTATATGCTGCCATTTAAATTCTTCAAGAGCCATGTCTACTTCTTCCTGCTTCATAACCTTGTCAGCAACAAAGTAGACAAGAAGTATAAACCCTCCCGAAAATCCTATGAGGGCTATCCTGCACAGGTTTAGGATCATCGTCATGTCAAAATTTCTGCCTGCGGGAATCGTACATATCTTAAGAACTGCCGTATTAAACGTCATAGTCCATATAGCCTGTCCGATTACCATGGCAGAGTTTATGATGACGAGCCTTAGTGTCATCTTTTTCCTGTCATAGTAGTTGAAGGCGTCTTCCTTCGTGGAATATATCCACCAAAGAATCGGCAGAAAGGCTGCTATCACGACATACATGAAGTTGGTTGTGAATATGAACTGCTGAACCTTTACTATCGCCAGAGCATATCTTAGCGTGAGGTACAGGACGTTTAATATAAGCAGTGCAAAGCCTATGATGATAACTGTCATTTCATTTCCTCCGTGCTCATAATTTAATGTAATTCTCCATGCAGAGGACATAATATTTCAACTGCTTTCCTTATATTATTGTTCATTTAATTTATTTTTTAGATATCCTTGTTAAGATAAGCGTTTCCACGCCTCTTGATATCCGCTTATTTACTGGCTTGCATTATGTTTTAATTCGGTGTACCGTTATATAAAAAGGAGAGAGTATATGAACGATTTTTTAGTTTCCATCATAAAAGCGAGTGGGATGTCCAAATATCACCTTTCAAGACACTCAGGAGTGCCATATTCGACCTTAAATGACCTGTTTTTAGGAAAAACTGACGTCAACCGTTGCTCGGCAGAGACCATTGAGAGGATTGCAAGCGCCCTATCTGTCAGCATTTCCGACATTTTAAACCCTTATAATGTCATGGAGGGATGCTCGTTAAAGTACCGGAGGATAAATTTCCATTTTGCCTATACTAAAACAGCTACGGTGATCCGTTTCAGACGAAAAGGTAAGGATGTGGAGCTTTCCCTGAACCGACTTTGTGACAAACCATCGTCGAGAGAACTTTACTTTGAATTTGCAAAATCAAGAATTGACGATTATTTGTTCATGGAGAGTTTGAACCGATAGCGTACAGATGTTTCATGTGAAACTCTGCGCTCAGTATCCATGCGCTTTTCATTATTTGCACCAAATGTGCAAATAGTGCAAAACGTGTTTATAACACTTTTTGCACAAATTATTGTTTTTTCGTTGACATTGTACTTTTTTCGTTTTATATTTTTGTTATGGGCATGGTGCAAGGGGTACATAATGCACTATTTGCACCATTAGTGCAAAAATAATCAAATATATGGAGGTCGCATATGAAAAAAGTTTATGTTGTTGCCAACCAGAAGGGTGGCATCGGGAAAACAACAACCGCTGTTGCGCTCGCAACTACTTTGGCGGACAGAGATGAAAGGGTTCTTCTTATTGACTGTGATACACAGTGTAATTCAACAGATACCTTTCAGGCACAATTCGACGGGGTCGCTACTGTCTATGATGTAGTAGTGGAGGATGAACATATCTCCCTAAAGGATGCCATCCAGCATACGGAGATAGGTGACATCGTTGCCGGGGATCCCAATCTTTCAAAAGCTGACGTTCAGCTGATGTCTGATGTAAATTCCATTTTTTACTTAAAAGATAAGCTTGCTGAGATAAGCGATGACTACGACTATGTAGTTATAGATACTGCACCGAGAATGGATACCATGCTTTATAACGCGCTGATAGCCGCTGACGAGGTAATAATCCCCGTACTTCCCGGAAGATATGGGGTAGTTGGTCTTATTGACCTTTACAAGACCATAGCGCAGATAAAGCTAAGACATAATCCAAGCCTCAAGATAGCCGGTCTTCTTCTCGTACAGTTCGAAAGAACGGGTGTATCCGATGTAGTAGACGATTACGCTAGAAATACTGCAAAGCAGATGGGTACCATCGTTTTCAATTCCAAGATAAGACGATGTGTAAAGACACCGGAAGCACAGATGAAGCGTGTGCCATTGATAAAATATGCGAGATATTGCACGACACAGCTTGATTATGAAGCATTTGTTGATGAACTTACTGGAGATGAATCTTTTAAAGATAAGCAGAGCAATTTAAAGGACCAGTTCCTCGATATGGTTGAAAGGAAGGAGGCTTAAATGGCATTAAAAAAAGGCGCATCCGATGCACTGTTCAGTGACCTTAACGTCCCTCACTTTAACAATCTGGTAGCAAACGATATTGTAAGCAAGGCACCGGCACAGACTCCTGCACCGGAGCCTGTTGAAACAGAAACGGTTCAGCAAACAGCCACACATCCGATTTTACCCGGTTTTGATGCTGATAAAGAGGTCAAAAAGCCATCAAAACACCGTCAAAACCTTTATCTGAATGAGGCTACATACCGCTATCTTGCCTATGAATCACGGCGCAGGGGAATGACTATAACCTCTCTTGTTGAGCATATCCTTATGGAGTATCAAAACAGCGACAAAGCGCACATTTCGGATGAAGAAATTGTATTTTGAGACTGTTTTTAGCTAACAAAAAGGAACTTGGCGTTTGGATTTGACACCAAGTTCCTTTTTTGTTGTAGTTTTTTCTATTTTGTGGAGGATACTCCTGTTTTCGGTATTACTTTCTTCCGAACAATCCCGGCTTCTTGGGCGCGGCTTTTGGTGTTGCACGTTCCTGCTCTCTTTGCCTTATCTGCTCCATAATCGCATCTGAACGCTGGATTCTTTCTCTGAGCGCACTGATTTCGCTTTCTTTGACCGCAATTATCTGTCCCATTTTAGATACGGCCGTATGCGCCTTGACCAATTCGTCCTCTTTCTGCTCTATTGTGGACTCTGTTTCATCTTTTTCCTGACGTAACTGCTCATTTTCCTCGCGGAGGGATTCATATTCCTCCTTGTTCCTCATTTCTGCCTCGCGGAAACGTGCGATTTCCTTGCGCATATTCTCTTTCTCGGCATTGGCGCTCTTAAGCTCTGACTCCTTTGCATCAAGCTGTCTGTCTTTTTCTTCTATCGTATCCTTATATGCCTTCTCTTTTTCATCGTTCTGGGTGATCGCCTCCTCTATGATATCGAGCATGGCTTCATTTGACTTGTCGTTAGCGTCTGTGATGCGTTTTCCAAACTCCTGCATGAGCATTTTCATTGCATCGTTGTCTTTTACGAGCTTTTCCACGTTTTTAACGCTTTCTTCAAGTTTTTTGTTGTTTGTTGCACTCTCATCAACCTTTTTTCTGATCTCATCTAGGTCTTTATTCTTTGAAAGGCGCTCTTCTGCCTGTTTTATCTGTATTTTAACGTTATTTGTTATATCCCTTAATGCGTTTGCTTCTTCTTCGCTGTTCTTGAGGAGCTTCTTTAGGGACTCATTCTCATCTGTTACGCCCTCTTTTATTTCATTGAACATCTCAGCCTGGCGCTCGATTATCGACTGCTGCCTTCCAACGATCTCATTTACTTCATCAAGGGATGTCTTCATCTCCTTGAAATATGTGCTGACCTGCTTTAATGTCTCCTTAAATGCTCCCGCCATCTCCTTTCTAAGATCATCCTTTAAACTTTCTACTAATTCTTTTGTGCTTTCCTGCGGAAGCTGCTTGTTATATGGAGTGATTTCCGTGCTCTTTTCCTCGGCATCCTTTATGAAATGCTTGTTAAGATACTGTCTGACCTCTGACTTGGTCAGCTTCTTCTTATCTCTTAGCGCTCTTATATTTATAAGAAGGTCTACGTCCTTTTGGCTGAAAAGACGCTGATTCTTTTCTCCTCTTGTTACTGAAAGAAACTCTCCATAATCAGATGAGTCGTTTCGTACTGTCTGCGCTGATACATTAAGCATCTGGGCAACGCTCTCTGTTGTGTAGTAGGTTTCCTGATCCTGTATTGCTTCATTTAGGTAAACATAATCATCTGTGCCATTGGTGTTTCTAGTGCCGTTTGCACCATTTGCACTTAATGCACTGCCAGATGTTGCTAATTCCGTAGTGTTTGATGTGCTCAGGGTGTCAGATGCACCACTTGCACTATATGTGTCTTGTGTGCCATTAGTGCCATTATCAAATATAATGTCTTCATTTACGTTGGCATCTGAACTATTTGCACCATTTGCACTACTAGCACCAAATGTGCCTTGTGTGTAATTTACATCACCAGTGTCGCTTGCACTATATGTGTCAATAGCTTCTACTGTGTTTTCTGTGTCAGCGGTGTTTGATGTGTCTGTTGCACCAA
>JAEEGL016347464.1_pt1 | contig 63191 bp, 58 predicted proteins | sample 9134231 | NCBI WGS metagenome assembly JAEEGL01 (sample SAMN16246548, study PRJNA631951) | gut metagenome | biome: gut microbiome; feature: rumen; material: fiber-attached | host: Bos | place: Iran: Karaj | collected 2018-10
ATATTTTCACAAGTCCGGGTTGTTTCTATTGTTTAAAATGTATTGACAACCAAGTTGATAAATGATACTTCCCCCACCACACAAGATTGTGGCCCTATGCCACGACTTATTAAAATTACAAATGGAGTAAAAAATGGATATTGTTAAGATGGAAAAATTATCTGACGGGACAATAAGAGTCGGTCTGGGCGCGGATAAAGAAGCCAAACCCGAGCTGTTTGTTGACTTATACCGTTATACTTGCAATATGGCTAATCGCGAAGATAATAACATCAAAGGTTCTCTTATAGAGATTTATGATACCAAAAACAAGAACAGAATGCGTTTTCATTATCGCGATGATTATGACATATGGAACGGCGGCTCTCTTGCGTTTACGGGAGGAGATGGGGTAGAGCGTGAAATTAGATACGAAGACCGGGAATATAGAACTCTTTCTTCGGTTTGTGCTTTGTTGGATCCCAAGAAACCTGTTATATTAATATGCCGTGATCCCGAAAGTATATTTAATAACTATCCCGGCGAAAAAATACAGCATAGGCGTGTTAATGTCGGAAGGCAGATAAATGCCATAGAGGAAACTATCAAGAACCTAAGCCAAAAAACTAGAGAGTAAATCCCTCTGCTTGTATTTAGTTCTTAAATCTGCTAAAAATAGTCGCCTTGGATCCAAAGGCGGCTATTTATTTTTTGGGGGTATAAATGACTAACCATTTGCTCGGTCCTGATGATTTAAGTTCTGCAGAAATTGAAAAGCTGCTTAACCTGGCAAAAGAGATAATTGCCAATCCTATGAATTATGCCGATGCGGCAAAGGGGAAGATCCTTGCAACGCTTTTTTATGAGCCGTCAACGCGCACAAGACTCAGCTTTGAAACCGCTATGCTGAGACTCGGGGGGCAAGTTATCGGCTTTGCCGACGCCAATTCTACTTCGGCAAAAAAAGGCGAGGGGATACAAGATACCATACGGACGGTAGCAGCTTATTCCGACATCATTGCCATCAGGCACCCTGTGGAAGGCGCACCTTATCTGGCGGCGAAGTATTCCGATGTGCCGATTATAAACGCTGGCGACGGCGGGCATCATCACCCGAGCCAGACGCTTACTGATTTACTGACAATATGGGAGATGAAAGGGCGGCTTGATAACCTGAACATTGCTTTGGCGAGGGATTTAAAGTTCGGGCGAACGGTGCATTCCTTGGTTGAGGCTTTACTAAAACACAAGGGAAATAAGTTCTTTTTTGTATCACCCGAAGGGCTTGAGATTCCCGACTATATTAAAGAAAAAATCCCCGCCGATGCAATTGTTGAAGCGCATAGCTTGGAAGATGTGTTGCCCGAAGTTGATGTGCTTTACATGACCCGCATACAAAAGGAGAGGTTCGCTAACCCTGACGAGTATGCTATGTTTGCCGATGCCTGTATTCTTGATAATGAAAAGCTGAAAGGGGCAAAGAAAGATATGATTATTTTGCACCCCTTGCCCATAGATAAAGAGATTTTGTTTGAAGTTGATGACGATCCCAGAGCGGCTTATTTCAAACAAGTAAAGTATGGTATGTATGCCAGAATGGCTCTTATCTATACGCTTCTTAACAAGCCTTTTGTAAAAGGATACGAGCGCGAAGGAGTGGTGGCAGAGGGAATTACGGCAAAGTGCCAAAATCCCAAGTGCGTTACAAATAATGCTAATGTTCAAAGCGCAAAGTGGCTTTTTACCGACGAAGCGCGGACAGTTTGTCGGTGCGAATACTGTGATTGGATTCTGAAAAATGAGTAAAACCATATTAAAATGCGGAAAAGTAGTTGATGCAAACGCCTCGCGTGAAGCAGATGTGCTGATTATGGACGGGATTATTTCCGAGGTGGATAACAACCTTTATGTCGGAGACGATGTTGAGGTTGTTAATATAGCAGGGCTTACGGTTATGCCTTCTTTTGCCGACTTGCATGTGCATTTACGCGATCCCGGATTCTTGCACAAAGAAACTTTAGAAACCGGCATTAGAGCGGCAGTTAACGGAGGCTATACGCACATTGTCGCTATGGCCAACACTAAGCCGATAGCTGACAATACGGAAGTTATCGCCGATGTTTTGGCCAGGGCGCAAAGGCTTTCTTTGTCCGAGGTATATCAAGCAGCGGCGGTAAGTGTCGGCGAGAAAGGCGAAAAAACCGTGGACTTTAGGACTTTGCGCAGCCTCACCAAGTTTTTTAGCGATGACGGGAAAAATGTTGATAGCGAGGAACTTTTTGCCGAGGCTTTGCGCGCATCAAAAGAACTGGATTTCCTCATAATGGACCACAGCGAGCCGGAAACAGAAATGGTGCTTCGCAATATTGAACTTCTGGAAAAGAACGGCGGGAATCTTCACTTTTGCCATATAAGCAAAGCAGACTCAATGATGGCAATCATGAACGCCAAAGACAAAGGCCTTAGAGTAACGGTAGAAGTTACTCCGCACCATTTGCTCGGATACGACAATGATTATAGGGTCAATCCGCCGCTGGCCACCAAAGCCGATGTTGATTTTTTGATAAGAGCGATTAAGGACGGGTATGTAGATTGCATTTCTACGGATCATGCCCCACATACCGCCGAAGATAAAGCCGCCGGTGCGCCGGGGATATCGGGGATAGAGGTGGCTTTCCCCATCATTAATACCGTATTTTCGGAAAACGGAATTAAGCCCGAAGGCTTGTCACGGCTCATGAGCAAAAACCCGATGATAATGATGGGGGTAAACTCGGGCCTGTTACAGGTCGGGTATGAGGCAAATTTGGTCATAGTTGATGAAAACGCCGATGTAGTGGTCGATGCATCAAAATTCGTATCTATGGGGAAAAATACGCCTTTTAACGGGACTAAGCTAAAGGGAAAAGTTATTCACACCATTAAAAAAGGAGAGTTTTTAAAATGATAGTTGACGAGCTTTATGAAAAGGTAAGGCAAAGAAGCCCCTTGTGCGTGGGTTTAGATTTAAGGACGGGATATATTCCGACGGAGTTCCAAAACTTTTCCATCGAGGACGGGCTCTTTGAAACGGCAAAAATGATTGTTGATGCCACAATTCAAAATGCAGCTTGTTACAAGGTGCAAATTGCTTGCTATGAGGCGTTAGGGCTGGAAGGGCTTCGCGCCTACGCCAAAATCCTAAAATATCTTCGCGACAACGATGAGATTGTTATTGCCGACATTAAGCGCGGGGATATCGCTTCTACCGCCGAGGAATACGCCAAAGGACACTTTAGCGGTGATTTTGAAGCGGATATGGCGACCCTTAATCCTTACATGGGAGTTGACGCAATTTCTCCTTATTTTCCTTATTTCAAAGACAAAAACAAGGGAGCTTTTGTGCTGGTAAAGACTTCCAATCCTTCGTCCGATGACTTTGAAGAGATAGAGGATAAAAACGGTAAGCCTCTTTATATATCGGTGCTTGAAGCCATTAAAAACTGGGGCGAGGATTTTCTTGGTAATTCCGGCTACTCCGCTATCGGTGCGGTGGTCGGTGTTAACCACTTAAAGCAAATCATACACATAAGAGAAGTCGCGGACGGTAGGGTGTTCCTACTGGTCCCGGGCTTCGGTGCACAAGGGGCAAAAGCCGAGGATATTGCCCAGCTTATCGGGCAGGAGCAGGGCGGTGTAGTCAATGTATCGCGCGGGATTATTGCTGCTCATGTTGGTAAGGAAGGCTCGGCAAAGGATATTATTAAGGCAAAAGCCGATGCAATGGCAAAGGAGCTGACAGATGCCATCGGGAAGTTATAAAGTTCTTTCTAACGAAAGAATCTCTAACGATAACATGTGGGTGATGAAGGTCGCCGGCGATTTTAAACCCGCCGCGGGACAGTTCTTTATGCTTAGAGCGTGGGACAAGTATCCCGTGCTGTCGCGTCCGATAAGCGTGCATGATATCGGAGATGGTTACATCGCCTTTATGTATCGCGTGGTGGGTGAAGGGACCGAGATTTTATCAAGACTCACTAAGGGTGATGATATCACTCTTGCCGGTCCGTATGGCAACGGCTTCCCCTTGGATTTAAAGGGTAAGATTGCCTTGATAGGTGGAGGGATGGGCGTCGCTCCGCTTTTGTGGACGGCAAAGCAACTTAACAAGCCCGATGTCTATTTAGGCTTTCGCGAGGAAGTCTTGCTGGAAGATGAATACAAGGCAGCAGCGGGTAAACTTGTGACCAAAATCGGCGGGACGATATTAGACGATGTTGATTACGACGCCTATGACTATGTGTTCGCCTGCGGCCCTTTAGGTATGGAAAGAGCTCTTGCAAATATGGCAAAGAACCATAAGGCGAAGGTTTATATTTCGCTGGAAAAACATATGGCCTGCGGAATGGGGGCTTGCTTGGTTTGCTCTTGTTCTACCACCAAAGGTAACAAAAAAGTATGTAAGGACGGTCCGGTATTCCTTGCCGATGAGGTGATTTTTGATGAATTATAGCTTTGATTTAAAAGAGGTGCATTTTAAAAATCCCGTGATTGCGGCTTCGGGGACTTTCGGGTTCGGGCACGAATTTGCCAAGGAATATGACTTGAGCGTCTTAGGCGGAATATCAACCAAAGGAACTACGCTGGAGGCCAAGGCGGGAAACAAAGGGCAACGGTCATGCGAAACTCCCTCGGGAATGATGAACTCGGTCGGGCTGGAAAACCCCGGTATGGAGTTTGTGCTTAAAGAGGAAGTGCCATTTTTGCAAAAGTTTGATACGGTGGTTTTGGCGAATATCGGCGGAAATACTATTGATTCCTATGTTAAAGCGGCGAATATGGCGGATAAGTGCGAAGGCGTGCATACAATCGAGCTTAACATATCCTGCCCGAATGTTTCGCACGGAGGTATGGCTTTCGGTATAGAGGAAGGTCCTGCGCATGAAGTGGTAAGCGAAGTGCGCAAAGTGGTTAAAAAGCCCCTTATCGTAAAGCTGTCACCCAATGCGCATAACCTTGTAAAAGTGGCGCTGGCAGTGGAAGATGCAGGCGCAGACGCGGTGTCCTTGGTTAATACTTTTTCCGCTATGAAAATTGATATCCGACGGCGCAAAAGTGTCTTTCACAATCTTTACGCTGGCTTATCTGGTCCCGCTATTCGTCCGATTGCGGTGCGTATGGTGAACGAAGTCTACAAAGCCGTATCCGTGCCTGTTATCGGGCTTGGCGGCATTGTGTCGGGCGAGGATGCTATCGAGTTTATCATGGCGGGAGCCTCTTTGGTGCAAGTCGGGACCGCAAACTTTATGAATACTTCGGCTTGCATAAATGTTATTCAAGGTATAGAAAACTTTATGAAATCCGAAGGGATTGACGATTTATCTGAAATTAGAGGAGTGGTAAAATGACGGACGAGAGAAACATCGAGATATTAAAAGAATCGGAAGCATTACTTGAAGGGCACTTTTTACTGTCTTCGGGCAAGCATTCCAATCGCTATGTGCAATGCGCAAAAGTGCTACGCTTTCCCGATAAAGCAGAAGAGATACTTAAGACTACGGCGGATAAAGTAAGGGGCTTGGATATTGATATCGTGGTAGGTCCTGCCATGGGAGGAATTATTGTCGCCTACGAATTGGGACGGCAACTTGGCAAGGAAGCCATATTTGCCGAGCGCGATGACGAAGGCAAGATGTCCATTCGCCGCGGATTTACTATTAAACCCGGCGCAAAGGTCCTTATTACCGAAGATGTGGTTACTACCGGAAAATCCAGCATGGAAGTAAAAGAAGTGATTGAGGCCATGGGCGGAAAAGTGGTCGCGATTGCCTGCCTGGCGGACAGAAGCGCCGGCAAAATCAATTTGCCTGTTTATGGCGCCATAAAGTTGGATATTGCGGTGTATGATCCCGAAGATTGCCCCTTATGCAAGCAAGGCATTCCTTATGAAAAACCGGGGAGTAGAAAAATAAAATAGCTGTTTATATCAATACATTACACGGCAATCTTAATGAATTGATTTAAGTTATTTTTTCGCCTTGATACATACCGAGACTCGGTTTGAACACTCTAATTTAGGCTTGGCTTTTTATACTGCAGCCTTCCTGAAAAACCTTACCAAAGAGTGCCTATCGCGTGTGGTAGAGAGTTTTCGTGCCTCAATAAACCCTTTTTTTGCGAGAGCAATCTTCGGAGTGATATCCGTGTCCTTATCGTGGCACAGACAAAGCGCCTTTGACGGGTGAGAGCCGTAAATGTTAAGCGCGGCATTGGTATAAACTTTTTGCATAAGTCCGACAAGTTGATCGCCGGTTACAAGCTTATCGGTCGGCGAAAGCACCGTAATATAGGACCTCCTATGAAGCTTTTTATACATCTTAGGCACAATGGTATCGCCATAGCTGGAAGTGAAAACAAAATCGGTGCTTTTGTTCTTTCTTACCTTTTCAATTTTAAGCAAGAGATCAAAAGTGTCGGTATCGGCCTTCTCCCCAAGCCATAAGATGTGACCGCCTTTTTGCGTTTTGTAACCGTGAGCGATGAAGCAAACCGTTAACCCGTGACTGTTCTTTAAATCTTCAAGAGTGGCGGTAATTGTGTCCTCGGAAATAGGGGATTCACCGTTGCCGATAAGCACGGTCTCTATCCCCGCTTGGTTCAGGATTTTAACAGTTTTTTCAATATGAACTCTGTTAAAAGATTCTCCCCCGGGGCCCGCAATAATGGCAAAGACAGGCGTCTCGGCCGGTTCTTTATTCTTCAGTAGATTAAACATTTTTTCTCCTCTGCATATAATCAACCAATTATCCCTCTAAAAGGTTAATAAACAGTGAAAAGATGTTGATATTGCTCCGTTAATGTTTTAAAAAACGAGAGTTTTATTGCTATGGAGATTATGAAAATGGTGCGACTGGACAGGAAAATTAAGCAAAAATCGGCAGGGCGTTACGGGCGCGTAAGACGAAGTAAGAGTAAAAGCAAAGTTGAAAAAATTGCCTTTTCGCTGGAGCATAGTAAGTTTTTGGAATACATCGACAGCACCAGAAAACCAAGGTGGATGGTGCTCAGGCACTTTTTCATGGGCGCGGCAAGAGGAGTCGGGCTTACTATCGGAACGGCGCTGGTTATCGCAATTTCCATCTGGCTTTTGCAGCATATTATCAGTATGAACATTCCTTTTTTAACCGAGATGCTTAAAGATTTTGTGCAGTTCGTTAAAGAGGCGGCGACTTCCGTGCCCACCCCCGATGTTTCTAAAGTCAGCATCGGCGACCTTGGCAACACTCCTTCACCCTAGCGCTCAAGTTTTTTATAAAAAAGGGTTGACGGCAGTAGCTTTTATGTATATTCTGCCACTCCTTGATTGTGGGTGCGTAGCTCAGTTGGTAGAGCACTTGACTTTTAATCAAGTGGCCCTGGGTTCGAATCCCAGCGCGCTCACCATTTTTTAAGAGGGAAGCTTATGCTTCCTTTTCTTATTTTTAATTCCATTCGGTTATAATTTTTTATTAGGAATAAAGTCCTTGACTTTTGTTTTTTATCTTGCTATATTATCTTGCAAGTAAATGCTCTTATTCCATGAAATGGGGCCATTCTGCCATTTTTATTGCGCCTTTTAGCCGCGAATTAAGCATTATATTGCATAAACTAATCAACAAAAAACCTCGGACAAGGGGTGCTCATAAGTATTGGCAGTTTGTATTTCATAACATCAATAGAAAGGAGATAATTATGGCTGAGCATATCACCATACAATCAACAATTCCAAGAATTCGTTATATTGCAGACGGCATGCTAACTACCTTTGAGTTTCCGTTTGCGATTTTTAAAGACTCAGATTTAAAAGTTTACTTTGGCGAAACATTGCAAAACAGCGGCTATACCGTGTCGGGAGCCAATAACTCCGACGGCGGAAGCGTAACCTTTGCTTCTGCTCCCGCTGCAGACACTATCATTACCCTTACCCGAAGCTTGGCTATAGAACGCATCAGCGACTTTCAAGAAGGTGGCGCTCTTCGGGCAAATGTCCTAAACAGCGAACTTGATTATCAAATTGCCTGCTTACAGGAAGTAGCCGATAATTTAAACCGCTCTATGGTTTTGCCGCCTTATGCTGTCGGTACGGATATCAATCTTACTTTACCCGCACCGGTTGCGGGAAAGGCTATTGTGTGGAACGAGCAGGGGACTAACCTTGAAAACTCCACCGTAGCGGTAAACGAGCTGGAAAGCACGCTGGCCGGATATAAAACCGCCGCGGAAACGGCATCAACAAACGCCACAAACAAGGCGGCGGAAGCATCGGCATCTGCCGCAACCGCAATTGCAAAAGCCTCTATTGCCGCTGAGCAGGCAACTATTGCCGGCAACAAAGCTACCGAAGCCGCGACTACCCTTGCCGGCAAGGCAAATAAGGACATGGATAACCTTACCACCACCGGCAAAAGCAACATTGTTGAGCTGGGCTCGCCTGATTATACCAGAGGCTCCAGCGTTTCTGTTAACAGCACATTTACGCCAAGCAGTAACGGCTTTATAGAATATAAAGTTTATACTCCAAACTCCGCTCCGTCTAATAAGTTTTACATTTACGAAAACGATACTTCGGGCAGGATAATCGTCGGTTTGGCAAATGCCGCCGGCGGTTTCATTCATCTGGCTCAGCAAGTTCAAGTTGTTAAAGATAAAACCTATTATATCTATAACGCCGGCTCTACCATAGAATATATTAACTTTTATCCGCAAAAAGGAGTTTAAAGATGCAAAAATACGCAAAAATTATTTGTGAAAATCAAGTTTCTGTTTTTGAAGGAACAGATACAAATTGGGCAACATCTCAAGGCTTTGCGCAAACAGAGGTTGAAAAAGGCTATGATGGCAATTGGTATTTGGCGGGGTTTGCTCCGGCCGAACCGGAAAAAACCTATGTAGAAAAACGTGTTGCAGAATATCCGCCGCTGGGCGAGCAATTTGATATGATTTATTGGGATATGGACGCTTGGCGAGCCACTATTTCGGCTATAAAAGCAAAGTATCCTAAGCCATAAACTTATTGTAGCCCGTCCTAACCGACGGGCTTTTTATAAGAGAATACCTTAATACCGAAGATATATATATTTCTGCGCCCGTCATGAGTTTTTACTTTTTTGAATAAGGAACGGCACTTAGTAAAGACATTGCTCGGATGAGTAAAGAAAGATGCCGCGGTTAAATCCTTGCACAAAAGCTCATCAACCTTCCCAAAATATTGTGATAGCGTATGTTGCCACCAACGAGGAGGATATATTGTGCAGTGGGCATTTTCTCCATTTGGAAGTATTTGTCCCGCTTTTCTGCATGATATATTAAAAAACGCATTTTGAGAAATTGAACTGATCTTTTCCAAAACCTCCGGTAGATATTCCAAAGGAATATGTTCCAACACATCAGTGCAGATTATCATGTCAATTTTATCTTCCGGTAATTTGGAATACTCAGGTATTGCAATATCGTATTTATAGCATTTTATTTTTAACTCTTTTTCTATTTTATCGGAAAGTAATCCCTTACCGCATCCATAATCTAATATTGTATGAGGTTTAACCTTCTTGATGATTTTCCTTACCTCTTTGTATAAAGACGGTGAAGATGTTCCAAAATCGGCATCTTTTTCATGTAATATTTTATATTGCTCTATATATTCCTCTGCCATTTTTAATTTCCTTTCTGTTCTAAATCGTTAAACAATCCTTTTAAACCTACGGGGTTTACAGAGATAATTTCCGTTTCGGGATACATAGTAGCGGCAAAGTGTGCCATTTTTTGCCAACCGTCCGTTAACGCCTTGATGGGGACAAGATTGTGATGAGCCTTTTCTTTATCATCGTAATGATGCCAATGAAGCGGATCATTCTGTCCGGCACTGTCACACCCGACCAGATATATTCTTTTGGGATTGGTCCATAAGGCAAATTGGAAGGCACTGTAAATGACGCTGCCACCGTGCCATAAAGGCTCAATATCAATGTTAACGGGAATATAATCAGAAGTGGTGTTTATCATAAATCTTTTGGCATTTTTCAGCTTGTTAAAAACTGATTCGGGACACATATCAGCCGTCCATTCGTAATAATTGCCAATAAACTTTTTAACCGGGCAATTAAATATTTCTTCATCATAGCCTTTGAAATCTTGACGGAACAGGAAATCTAATTTCAGATTTTTATTCATATGCACTCGGTTTGTGCCGATGTGTATTGCCCCCTCAATAGGCTTATAATAGCTTAAAGTAGGACCGGCTCCGACCACCACAACATCTTTTCCGGCAAAGGCATTTTTATACTGAGAAAAAGCATCTTTATTCATCAAAGGGGCAAGAGATAAATATAAATCCCGAGATAAAGGAGATACTTTTCTGCCCGTGGAGCCGGATGTTTTGCTTAGCAATATGCTTCTGATGTCTCTTCTTTTTTGTTTGTTTCTAATCGGATGAGTTAATAGTTTTATTAAAACTTTTTTCATTTTTATCCCTTTCTTGCGATTGGTGTGGATCATCTCTTTTCCACAATATATTTGATTTTACTACTTTTGCAGGGTTCCCCGCAATTAAGGTGTATTGCTCCGTAAACGGTTTAGAAACGACACTGCTGGCTCCGACTATTGTATTTGCAGGGATTTTAGCTCTTTTTAATAGCTTGACGCCTCTGGCAATCCAAGTGTGAGCACCAATGATTACATGCTCGGGCTCTGCGTTAAGGCATTTGCCGGTTGTCTTATCAATTACGGAATGACCATCTGCCGTCCAGATTTCTATTTTACTGGACAACATACAATCTTTCTCAATGGTAAGCCCAGAGTTTTCCCCACATAAAAAGACTGACATTTCCTCCGCGGAAACATCATCTTCTATAGTCAAAGTTTGATTGTCACCATTGTAAATTGAAATTTTAGTATTTTTGATATATTTCACATTTTTTATGTGAACTCTGCTGTTGTTTGCATTAATATGAATGCTGGCGTTTGTAAAACAATCGGGATTATCTATTATTACGACATTATTTATGCCATTATCCTCAATAGTAATACCCGTTAGCTTGGTCCTAAGGCTTCTGCGTAAAGTCTTAAAGGGTATCCAAGAGGTTAGCAGTTTGGCTGTTTGTTTTTTCATTTTTCTGTTACCTTAGTTATTAGTTTTTCAAAAGACTTTTCCCAAGTATGAGAGCAAGCTTGTTTAAAAAGCTTGTCCTGGCATTGTTTGTTTTTACCGAGTTCAATTGCTTCCTTAATATTTTTCATAAACTTTTCATGGTTTTCACTTATCAATACACCTTCATATCCGTAACATTCTTGTAAATCCTTTGTACAAACCACAGGCTTCTGCATCGCCATAAACTCATATAATTTCAGAGGAGAGGTAGACTTTGCTATGTCTCCCTCAATAAAAGGAATAATGCAGCAATCAAAATGCTTGGCGTATGCGGGTAATTCAGTATATTTTTTCGGACCTAAAAAATGCACATTTTCTTTTGGATGCAGATTATTTAAGGCCCTTTGATAATCCATACCGATATAAACGAATTCATATTCGGGGCATTTCTCATGCATTGTATTGATTAGTTCCCAATCCAGCCAGGGAGCCATGGCTCCGTAATATCCGACAATAGGTTTACCTTTTTCTTTAATCGGTTGCATCTCCGTCGGTATGGGATGTTTGTGAATATCTTTGAAATTATCTAAATCAACACCGTTCGGACAAAAAAGAACTTTTTCCTCGCCGAACCTTTCTACCATTTGTTCGTATAATCTTTTTGCAGATGTTGTAATTAAAAAGGGGTCGATTTTCTCAAGGTTGTTGAATAAATCCACTTGAATTTTATTATCTCTCAAAATTTTTTCATCAAAATCATCTATATATTCGTATATGATTTTACATCCTTTTTCCCTCATTTTCATAGCTGTTTCAATGCGTAAAGGTAATGTACTTGTAACGATAAAATATATTTTTTGAGCCAAAGAAGAAGGTAGATAAGGTAAAGAATCCGGGGCAATTGAATATATATTTTCCTGTATTTTTGCGGCTATTTTCTTTGAAGAATTACTGTAAAATACGGGAATACCTTTTTTCGCGAATTGACACGAGAGATGTTGGGGGCGTTGATAAAGGTCCGAGTTCCAAGGTATGGTAATCATAGCTATGGCACAATTTTTATCTTTAAGAGTTTCCTTAATAAGGGGCAAATCTCTGGTATATGCCAAAATAGCTTTTCGCAATTTTCTAAGCGTTACAATATCCCTAACGACCCTAAATACTCTTTTATATAAAGGCTTTCGTTTCATTCTTATCACCAAAAAATTTGTTGATGGCTTGATGTATTCTTTTTGCGGCGTTACCATCGCCGTAAGGATTTTTCGTCCCGTCCAAACGCGTGGCAGATTTATCCTTATCAAGGATAGCTCCTGCCTCAGAGATGATTTTTGCCTTATCGGCTCCGACCAGCTTGGCGAAGCCCGCGTCAATTCCTTCCGCTCTTTCGGTTTCATATCGCATAACCAACACAAGATTGCCAAAAGTCGGAGCTTCTTCTTGAATCCCCCCGCTGTCGGTTAAAATCAGCTTGGTGTTTTGCATCAAGCATACCAAATCAGGGTAATTAAGCGGCTCGGTCAAAATTACATTACTTCGCCCACTCAAGGCTTGGCAAACTTTGCCTTTAACATTAGGGTTGGGGTGAATCGGTAAGACAAATTGATGGTCGGCGTATTTCTCGGTTAGTTCTCCGATTGCCTGTAAAATACTATCCAGTCGTTCTCCATGATTTTCTCTTCTGTGAACCGTAATCAAAACCAGCCTATCGTTAAAGACAATTCCTTTACGCTCCAGATTTTGTTTGGCTTGTGACAAGGTCGACGCGGATAAACAAGAAAGGGCGTCAATGACGGTGTTGCCGGTTAAGATAATTTTGTCTGCGGATGTTCCTTCTTTTATTAAAGCGTCAAAGGCAATCTTGGTCGGGGCAAAATGTAAATCCACGATGCGCGATGTCATCTGCCTCGTTGCTTCTTCGGGGAAGGGCTCAAACAAATTATAACTTCGCAGTCCTGCCTCTACATGGAAAACGGGAACTTTGTTATAAAAGCTAACTAAAGCCCCGCAAAATACGGTCATCGTATCGCCTTGAACAATAGTGGCATCAATCTTATTGTCGGCGAAAACATCGGAAAGCTTTTGCATAATGCGGGATTGAACTCCGGCCAAAGTTTGATTTGGAAGCATCACATCCAGGTTGTAGTCCGCCTTTATGCCGAAAAAATCCAAAGTTTGATTAGAGAGTTCCTTTTGTTGCTCGGTATTGCAGACCAAGACATTATAGTTTGGATTCTTGCGCAATTCCAAAATAACAGGAGCTAACTTAATAGCCTCGGGACGAGTTCCTAATACAACAAGTATATTTTCCATGGGCTTACTTACCTATTATGTTTTTTCTTTCCGCCTATAATCTTGAAAATCCTTCCCCAAATTGGCGCTTTTTGATAAATCTTTTCTAATAATTCGGGTGAATGAATGCGTCTGTATTGCTTAAACAGGCTTGAACATTTTTTGCGATTGGAGCAAGGGAACTTATCCCAATATTCCAACTTGATTTCAGCGGTTCTGGCATTTACTAAATCCTTTTTGGTTGCAGATAAACTTCCGCTGTTTTCACGATAAAAATACAAAAACTCCGGAATAAGTTTAAACTTTACACCATTGCAGTATAATCTTAGCCAAAACTCATAATCCTCGGCACAAAACAAATCTTCACGATATTTACCGGCTCGCTTGGCATCACTTGCCCTATATAAGAAACAAGCCCCGATACAACACCCCGTAAATAGTGTGCTTGCATCTTTTCTTTTCTTTATACGAGCTTCTTTTCCTTGTTCGTTTACTGCCACCATATCGGCATATACAAAACCTATGTCCGGATTATCATCCAAGACCCGCACCATCTTTTCTATAGCTTCAGGGGCATACCAATTGTCGTCCGATGTCCATGTCCAGTATTCCCCTTTGGCAACGGCAAAACCATTATTCAAAGAAGCGGGGAGCTTAGAATTAACTTTGTTGTTCAAAAGGGATATGCGCTTGTCTTTCTTAACATATTCCTCCGCGATTTGTTTAGAAGTATCTGTTGAACAATCATTAACAATGATAAGCTCCCAATCTTGATAGGTCTGATTGAGCACGCTTTCTATCGATTGTCTTAAAAATTTTTCACCGTTATAGGTGGGCAATACTATAGATACCAGCTTCATCCTGTCTCCATGATAACATAACACCCCCTTCAACTAAAGCCTTATTTGCTCGCGTTGAAAAGAAGTCCTGCGAGGGATTTAAAAAACTACCTCCAATGTAAATAGAAACTTTCCAAAAAGCAAGCGGCAGTTTGTCCTAACTTTGGTTTTATCCTCACCGAAAAATTGTTTGCCGGCTTATTCGAAAAGTTCTTTTTTTCGAAAAAGATAAACAAGAGTAATGCTTATCGGTAGATGCGTCGGCAAAATTTGCCACCATAATCCTTTTTATATTTGCTTTTTAAACGGGGGGATTTATACTGCATCGACATAGTTTTGTTCCGAAAGCGGAGGATTTTAATGAGAAATATGACTTTGATATTAGCGGCTTCAAGCTTAGCTTGGTGTGCTTCTTACGGCCTAGCTGACGCCGGTTGGAAAGAGGGTGCGGCCGCCTATGAAAGAGGGGATTACAGCTTAGCTTTTGAAGAGTTCTCTCCTCTCGTCGGGACAAAGGACGCCTCTCAGGCACTTTATTACATGGCAAGAATGTATGAAAACGGGCAGGGCGTAAGACAGGATATAGGGAAGGCCCTGCAACTTTATTACAAAGCGGCACAAGCCGGCGATTTACGAAGCGCAGTTGAGCTCGGAAGTCTGTATTATTCCGGAGAGAAGTTTGCCAGGAATGTTTCTTTGGCAAAGCAATGGTTTGAGTATGCGGCAAAGTTCGGTAACCCGGTCGCTCTTTATAATCTCGGCATTATGTATGCAAACGGGGCAGGGGTGCCGGCGGATAATAAAACGGCCTTTAACTACTTTAAACAAGCGGCAAATCAGGGATATTCCTTGGCGCAAAAGGAAGTGGGCTTGATGCTTTATGAGGGCAGAGGAGCTCCCCAGGATTATGACTTAGCTCTTCGATACTTGGTAAAGGCGGCAAATCAGGGCGATGTTGATGCGCAAATGAACTTGGGTAAACTACTTTCCAACTTAAAGACAAAAGGTGCGCCTATTAATCTTGTTCAAGCGCATAAGTGGTATAACATTGCCACGGCTTATGGTGATGAAGATATTAGAAGGCAAGCCATTAAAGCGCGCGATGATTTAACCGCGCGAATGACTCATGCCGAGGTTTTAGAGGCCCAAAAGCTCGCGAGCGAGTGGAAACCCGAGGTCGTATATGCTCTCACTCCTGAAGAGGGAGCCGAGGTTGAGCTTAAAAAAGCTGAAAAAGAGGAGGTAAAGGAACAAGCGCAAAAAGGCGATACAAGCGTTGAGTCAGCGCCAAGCTTCCTTGATAAACTGTTCGGACACAGTGACAGCAGTGCAGCGCCTTCACACGAGCAGGGCGCGGGAGCTGCAGACAACAGGCAAAATGCAAATGAGCCTGTGCCGGCCCTTTAAAAACTCGGCTTCTTGTCAGTTAAGAGAGGTAAAATCATGGCAGACACCGCTAATCAAAAGTTTTATTACCCCGACGGTGGTTTTGTATCCTTTCGCCAAGTAACGGGAGATCAACCCGGAGTGTTTTACTTGCACGGAACGCGGTCAAGTATTGACTCGACAAAAGCAACTTTTGTGGAAAGGTTCTGCCGTGATAAAGGCATTGCTTTTACTTCGCTTAACTTTCGAGGGCATGGGGACTCCTCGGGCGATTTTACAGACTTTACCATTTCTGATTGGTTTAATGACGCGGTAAGTATTTTAGATAATAAAACTGCTGGCAAACAAGTAATTGTGGGTAGCAGTATGGGCGGTTGGATTATGCTACTGTTGGCTCTAAGGCGCCCCAACAGAGTCAAGGGGTTGGTCGGTATTTCCGCGGCTCCCGATTTTACCGAGATGATTATGAGGTTGCTTCCCGATACGATGAAAAAGGATTTGCTTGCAAAAGGAATAATCTATACTCCGAACGAGTATGACGATATTGGCGACCCTTGGACTTTAAAATTACTTGAGGACGGAAAGAAAAATCTGGTATTGCAAAGTAAAATTACGCTAGATGCACCCGTAATACTTTTACACGGAGATAAGGATAGTGTAGTTCCTTTAAAAACAGCATTGCAAACAAAGGATATTATTGATGCTCCCAAGGTTAAATTGCTAATACAAAAGGACGGGGAACACAATCTCTCTCGTCCGCAAGAGCTTGATATATTGGCAAAAAGTATAGAAGAAGTGCGCAGTTACAAGTAATAATGAAGTAATTCGCAGTATATTTATTGTTAATAATTTATTTGCTATTTATTTTTTTTGCTTTATGCTTACCTCACGAGTTTGATCGTTGATTGATTTTTTGTAGGCACAACAAATGGAAACCGGTGATTTAAATAGCGCTCGTAAAGATACTTTAGCCTTAATTTTGGCAGGTGGTCGCGGGTCTAGATTGCGTGATTTGACGGATAATCAATCCAAGCCGGCAGTGCCCTTCGGCGGCAAGTTTCGCATTATTGATTTTCCCCTTTCAAACTGTATTAACTCCGGCATTAGAAGGATTGGCGTATTGACGCAGTATCGCGCTCATACCCTTATCAAGCACTTGCAACGCGGCTGGAGCTTTTTGCAACCCGAACTTAATGAGTTTGTAGAGATTTGGCCCGCTCAACAGCAGACTTCCGGCGCGGTGTGGTATCAAGGGACAGCCGACGCCGTTTTCCAAAATAAAGATGTAATAGCCGAGCATGATCCCAAATATATTCTGATTTTGGCCGGCGACCATATATACAAGCAGGACTACTCCATAATGCTTGAGGACCATATTGATAGCGGTGCCGATGTGACGGTGGCGTGTATTGAGGTGCCCGTTGATTCGGCAAAAGGCTTCGGTGTAGTCTCCGTTGATGAGAACAACAACATTACCAGCTTTTTGGAAAAACCCGAAAATCCTCCGACAATACCTAATCGCCCCGATAAGTCCCTTGCCAGTATGGGCATTTATATTTTCAATGCGGACTTTTTGATGCATTTATTATCGGAAGATGCGGCAAATACGGCTTCTTCTCACGATTTCGGCAAGGATATTTTACCGTCGTTGGTGGGGAAAGCTCGAATTATGGCGCACCATTTTGGCAGAAGTTGTGTGCATACCGGTCAAGATGAGCTTTATTGGCGAGATGTCGGGACTTTGGACGCTTATTGGTCAGCGAACATAGATTTAACCTATGTCGTGCCGGATTTGGATTTATACGATTCTTCTTGGCCTATTTGGACCTTCCAAGAGCAATTACCCGCGGCAAAGTTCGTGTTTGAAAGCGAGCTTAGGACCGGAGTAGCGACTCGCTCTTTGGTATCCAGCGGGTGCATTATTTCAGGATCGGTTGTAAAAGGGTCCTTGCTCTTTACTAATGTTCTGGTGCATTCCTTCGCCTATATTGAGGACTCGGTAGTGCTACCTAACTCGGTCGTGCACCGCAACGCCAAAGTGCGTAAGGCTATTATTGCCAGCGGCTGCCATGTTCCTCGCGGCTTAGTTATTGGCGAAGATGAAGAATTCGATAGAAAGTATTTTTATCGCACGGACAGCGGCATTACCTTGATTACGCCTAATATGTTGGCAAGGTATCAGGAAACGCAAGGACAGTAGCCGACAGTATAATCACTTTTTATAAATCATCTTCAGGGTCGGGATCGCTCGGCTCTGTATCAATAGAGTATCCCGCAGCTCTTACCGTTCTTAACAAGTCGCGCTCTCCCCCTTCATTTAAAGCCTTTCTCAAGCGGCGGATATGGACATCTACGGTGCGGATTTCCACATGGATTGAGGCGCCCCATACGGCGCGCAAAAGCTCTTCTCGCGAGAATACATGCTTGGGCTTACTCATCAAGTATTTCAAAAGGCGAAACTCGGTCGGTCCCACTATTACCTCTCGAGAACCGCGGGTAACTTTGTGCGAGGTGAAATCCATATGAATATCTTCAAAGTCCAAGCTGCCTTTGTCATCGGAAGGTCCCGCTCGTCTTAGCACTGCCTTGATTCTGGCGTTTAATTCGGGAATGGAAAAAGGCTTAGTGATGTAGTCGTCCGCACCAAGCTTTAAGCCGAGGACTTTGTCGGCTTCCTCGCCTCTGGCTGTCAGCATGATAATAGGAACACCGGAATGCTGGGCCTTTTTACGAATGGTTTTGCATACTTCCACCCCTGTCATTTTAGGTAAAACCCAATCAAGCAGAATAAGGGCAGGGCGCTCTTTTTCCGCCATATCCAAGGCCTGCAATCCGTCTGTGGCAACAATAGTCTCATAGCCTTCGGATTTTAAATTATATTCCAGCATAGTCACGATTGCCGGCTCATCTTCAACAATAAGGATTTTCTCCGCCATTATCCATTGCCCCTTAAAGCTTTTATAGTGGCAGCATAATCTTTGGAAGAGAACACTGCGCTACCCGCAACCAGCACATTTGCTCCTGCTTTTATGCATAAAGGAGCGGTTTCGGGCGTGATGCCTCCATCAACTTCCAAATCAATGTTGCGACTTCCTATCATCTTTTTAATGCGTGCAATTTTATCCAATTGCGAGGGAATAAACTTTTGCCCGCCAAAGCCCGGGTTGACGCTCATCACAAGGATTAAATCCAGCTTGTCCAGCACATACTCAAGCGCATTTTCAGAGGTAGAGGGATTTAAGGAAACTCCGGCCTTTTTCCCAAGCTCACGGATGCGAGAAAGGGTCCTGTCCAAGTGCCATACCGCTTCGGCGTGAACCGTGATAATGTCTGCTCCCGCGGCGGCAAAAGCCTCAATAAAGTCGTCGGGATTGGTCATCATAAGGTGAACATCAAAGATTTTATCAGAGCACTTCCTTAAGCTTTTTACCACACAAGGTCCCATGGTAAGATTAGGGACAAAATGCCCGTCCATAACATCAACATGGATATAATCGCACCCCGCTTTATCTATACTTTTAACTTCCTGTCCAAGGGCGGCAAAGTCGGCGGATAAAATGCTGGGGGCTATTTTTACGGTCATTTTAGGCTCCTTTTTCTGCTTCTATGAGTCTTTATTTATACAAGCGGTTACTACCTCGGCAACATGTTCGGGAGTAAATCCGAAGTGGATGAAAAGCTCTTTATAAGGTCCGGAAGTGCCAAAGCTGGTCATACCGATTTTATCGCCGTTGCCGCGCGTGTATTTGCCCCAGCCGCTAAGGTTAGCAGCCTCAACGACAATAGTCGGCTTTGTGTCAATGACACTTTTTTGATAGGAAACAGGTTGCTCCTCAAATACCTCTTTGCAAGGAATTGATACCACCGCGACATCAATCCCTTTCTCTGCCAAGAGCTTTTGCGCCTTTATAGCAACGGATACTTCCGAGCCGGTAGCAACAATGGTTGCCGCGCGTTCGCCCTTTGACGGGGATATGATATAGCCGCCTTTTGCCGATTTGTTCTCGCTTGCATCGGTGCGAATTTGCTCAACATTCTGGCGCGTAACCAGAATTACGGCAGGTCCGGTGCGGTGCTCCAATATATATTCCCAGCTTTCAATCGTTTCAATGGTATCAGCGGGGCGGAAAACCTTTAGATTCGGCATAACTCTTAACAATGGTAGTTGCTCTACGGGCTGGTGCGAAGGTCCGTCCTCACCAACGGCTATCGAATCATGGCTAAACACATATATGCTGGGAATATTCATTTGGCACGCCATCCGAATTGAGGGCAACATATAATCCATGAACGAGAAGAAAGTCGCGACAAAGGGGATTACTCCACCGTGCAGAATCATACCGTTCATACAAGTTCCCATAGCATGCTCGCGTATGCCGTAATGAATGAAGTTTCCGTCGTAATTATCTGCATCCAGCGCTTTGTGATAATCTTTTACCAAAACACCGTTACTTTCGCTCAAATCAGCCGAACCGCCGATAATTTCGGGAATATGAGGAATAGTCTTGGCAAGTGCGAAGTTAAGACTTTTTCTGGTCGCCAAGGGGTCGCGCTTTGTTAAGGCTTCGGCCTTGGTTTCGTTAATGGTCTTATTCCAATCGGAAGGAAGCTCGCCCTTTATAACTTGGCGAGTGAAGTCGGCTTTGATTTTCCCATCAAGACTTGCAAAGCGGGCCTGCCAAGCATCGTAATCCTTCGCCCCTCTCGCGCCTGCTTCGCGCCAAGCGGCTAAAATGTCATCGGGGACGACAAAAGGCTCAGCGGTCCAACCAAGGTTTTTACGCATAGCGGCAGTTTCCTCTGCACCCAAGGCGGCACCGTGGCACTTTTCCGTTCCCTGCTTTGTGGGAGCACCGTATCCGATAATAGTCTTGCAAGCAATCATTGTAGGCTTATCCGACTTTTGCGCTTTGGTTATAGCGGCGGCAATCTGGTCTTGGTCGTGCCCGTCAACTTCAATGGTATTCCAGCCCGAGGCCTTGAATCTGGCTATTTGATCGGTTGAGGTTGAAAGGTCGGTCTTGCCGTCAATCGTGATTTGATTATTATCCCAGAACAAAATCAGTTTGTTCAGCTTTAAATGCCCTGCCAAAGATATTGCTTCGTGGCTAAGTCCTTCCATCAAACAGCCGTCACCGCTTAAAACATAAGTGTAGTGATTAACTACATTCTCACCGAATTGATGCCTTAATACCGCTTCGGCAAGAGCCATACCGACGGACATGCCCAGCCCTTGGGCAAGGGGACCGGTTGATGCTTCAACACCGGCAAGCTTACCGACTTCGGGGTGTCCGGCGGTCTTTGCGCCAAGCTGGCGGAAGTTCTTTATGTCATCAATGGTAATGTCCTCATAACCGGTAAGGTAAAGAGCACTGTATAAAAGCATAGAACCGTGCCCCGCAGACAAAATAAATCGATCCCTGTCGGGCCATTTCGGATGCTTGGGGTCAAACTTTAAAAACTTTGTGAAAAGGACGGTAGCAACATCTGCCATGCCTAAAGCAATGCCGGGATGCCCGGAGTTTGCTTTATCAATAGCGTCGGCACTTAAAAAGCGAATCGCATTTGCCATATCTTGCTTTGTAGGTATCATTTTATTTCCTTTCCTTTCTTTAAGTTATTTAAGTGTGCGGTTGTATTTAAGCATATCTTTATCAAGCTGCATTCCTATATATATAGTGTAATCCATAGCGCTTTTATCTTCGGGAATAGGAATGCTTATGTTTACCTCTTCATCGCGATAGTCTATGCGGTCGTATCTTTCGGGGAAAGTGAAGTTCAGCGGGAATACCTGCTTGGCAAATGCGGCGGGATAAAATTCGGGTATAGCGATAAAGTACCGAGCGCTTTGCTTGCGCGATGTTGCGGCCGCGCCAAGCTCCGCTTCAAACTCCACATTCAAAGACATATTTACGGTGGAAGGGTGGTCTTTATCATAACTGCAAGTGCCTTTATATCCGGTAATTTTCACCGCAAAGACCTTATCGACAAGCCCTTTGCCTTTGCCATCTTTGAAATAAGTGGCTCCGGCGGTCGCCTTTTCAATATGAACCATAGGGCAAAGAATATCTTCTTTATAAGAAGATGAGCACGACAGTGCCAAAGGCGACAGCATAAGTATACATAGAGCTGAAAAATAAGGTTTTGTCATGAAGTGTTCTTTCTATTCTGTTCTTTCATTTGCAAAGGTTTTGTGCTATTAAAGGCAAAACCTCAACCGACAATACACGAAAAAATACTTATGACCAAGCAAAATATTACAGTTCTCCTCGCCAATCCCAGAGGCTTTTGTGCCGGAGTTACCAGGGCAATCCAAATTGTCGAAAAGGCTCTGGAGAAGTATGGCGCGCCCATATATGTGCGACACGAAATCGTTCATAACGCATTTGTGGTGAAGGAGTTGGAGAAAAAGGGCGCTGTATTCGTAAGCGAAATTGACGAGGTGCCTGAGGGAAGGATGGTAATCTTTTCGGCTCACGGTGTCCCGAAAAAGGTTCTGGAAAAGACTAAAAGCCGCGGACTTAAGTATTTAGACGCGACTTGCCCTTTGGTGGAAAAGGTGCATACGGAAGTAAAGCGGCATAACGAAGCAGGGCGCAAGGTTATTCTTATCGGCCACGCGGGACACCCCGAAGTCATCGGCACAATGGGGCAACTCCCCGATGGCGAGATATTCTTGCTTGATGAAGTCAAGGATTTAGAGCGTCTGGATAAAGATACCGTGAAAGATGCCGCTTTGGTCACCCAAACGACTCTTTCCGTCGATGAGACTGCCGAATTAAAAGAGTTCCTAAAGGCAAAAATCCCCGGCATTGTCTGTTCGTCAAAAGACATTTGCTATGCCACTACCAACCGCCAAATGGCAGTAAAGGAAATAGCCCCAAAAGTGGATATGTTGATAGTGGTGGGGTCGCCTAATTCCTCTAATTCCAAGCGCTTGGTTGAGGTGGCAGTCAGGGCAGGGTGCGCTAATTCCGTCCTGGTAGAAGATGAAAAGCAGCTTAATTGGGACAAGTTAGCAAAGGTTAAGACTCTTGGAATTACGGCAGGGGCTTCCGCTCCGGAAAAATTGATAAAGAGCATTCTCAAGGCGTTAAGGGAAAGATTCAAAATCACGATCGAGGAAATAGGTAAAGGGGAAACCAGGCTGCGCTTTAACTTGCCGCAAGAATTGGAAGGCCCAAAAAAGCCATCGTGAATATGAGATGCGAATCGGAAAAAGCGCTTAAAATAGGTTCTAAACTAACAGATGGTCTATAAGCTGGGTTCTGTTCGCCTTTTGCTATCTCAAGCAAATAGGTCTGACAATCATTCATCTTGGACACCTGTTGCCAAATGCCTCTAGCGGCCTACCACGACGACTGTGAGGGAAAACACTTTTCGCACTGTTGCCAGTGCATCGTCTTCTTTGGTCTTGCTTCCGATAGGGCTTGCCGTGCCGGTTTCGTTACCGATTCCGCGGTGAGCTCTTACCTCACCTTTTCACCCTTGCTTATCATATAGACAAGCGGACTGTTTTCTGTGGCGCTATCCCTGAGATCACTCTTGCCGGACGTTATCCGGTATCGTATTCCCTTGAAGCCCAGACTTTCCTCAGATGTATAAAGATACTTCCGCGATCATCCGACCATCTGCCAGTTTAGAAGGCTCATTCTAGCATAAAAGGGGCAAATGACAAGTATCTTTACTTTTCCCCGCTTTTAGCGTAGGTTGCCACGCAAATTAAAAGGACGAAAATGGCTGACAACATAAAAGAGCAAATAGAGAAAAGGCGCACATTCGCGATTATTTCTCACCCTGACGCGGGCAAAACCACCCTTACCGAGAAGTTGCTGCTGTTCGGCGGAGCAATTCAAATGGCAGGTGCGGTCAAGGCCAAAGGCGAAGCTCGGCGCGCCCATTCCGACTGGATGAAGGTTGAACGCGAGCGCGGCATTTCGGTCGCTTCTTCGGTAATGACTTACGAATACGACGGCGTGACCTTCAACCTTTTGGACACTCCGGGGCACGAGGATTTTTCCGAAGACACCTACCGCGTTTTAACGGCAGTAGACTCGGCGGTGATGGTTTTGGATTCGGCCAAAGGTATCGAGGCGCAAACTCGCAAGCTGTTTGAAGTTTGCCGCCTTCGTGATGTGCCGATTATCACCTTTATAAACAAGATGGACCGAGAAGGTCGCGACCCTTTCTCCCTGCTGGACGAGGTGGAAAGGGACTTAGCGCTGGAAGTCACGCCTGCCTCGTGGCCTATCGGGCAGGGCAAAGACTTCGTCGGCTGTTACGACATTTTCGGCGACCGCGTCATCCTGATGGACAAGTCGGACAAGGCACACCGTCAAGACGGCGAGGTCTTTTCCTCTTTAGATGACGCCGAACTTAAAGACAAAGTGCCAACCTATCTTTTAGATAAACTGCGCGAGGACTTAGAGATGATAAGGGAGCTTTGCAAGCCCTTTGATTTAGCTTCATACTTAAGCGGCTCCATGACACCGGTTTTCTTCGGCTCGGCGGTGAACAACTTTGGCGTAAAGGAATTGCTCCAAGGCATTAAAAGCCTGTCTCCCGCTCCCACAAAGCAAAAGACCACCTCGCGCGAAGTCCTTCCTGCCGAGACAAAAGTCACGGGCTTTGTCTTTAAGATACAGGCCAACATGGACACCAAGCACCGCGACAGGATTGCTTTTGTGCGCATTTGCTCGGGGCATTTTAAAAAGGGTATGAAGCTCCTTCATGTGCGCGAAGACAAAATGCTGCCGATTGCCGCGCCTTTAATGTTCATGGCGCAGGACAGAGAGATTGCCGAGGACGCCTTTGCCGGCGATATCGTTGGCATTCCTAACCACGGCAACCTGCGCATAGGCGACGCGCTCACCGAGGGCGAGAAGCTCACCTTCACCGGCATTCCCACCTTTGCTCCCGAGCTTTTGCAAAAGGTGCGAGCGGTTGACCCTCTCAGGGCAAAGCATCTCGGCAAGGCATTGCAGCAGATTGCCGAGGAGGGCGGAGCGTCCGTGTTTAAGCCCGTGCTTGGCTCGGATTTTATTGTTGGCGTTGTCGGAGCTTTGCAGTTTGAAGTCATGGCGGACAGGATAAGGACGGAATACGAAGTTCCCGTGATTTTCGAGCCCACCGCTCTTTACACTGCAAGATGGATTACCGGCGATAAGGCCGAGGTAAAGAAGTTCATTGATGCCAATCGTGCGGCGGTTGCCTACGATCACGACGACGAACCGGTCTTTTTGGCCAGGAACGCATGGCATCTTGGCAAGGCTGCCGAGGACTTTCCCCTTGTAACTCTGCAGAAAACCAGGGCGTGTATAGCTTAGCACGGCATAAAAAACAGCTTGCCTTACCCCCGTAAATAGACTTAAATGCCTTTAGGACATAGAGATATGTCTCGGGGCTTAGAAAACCCATGTAAGCTGAGTCGACGCAAGTCGGCGACCATGCTGACCCACTTTCTGCAAGGAGAGTGGATGTCGGCGAATAAGGCTAAGCCAAATCAGCTGAGCCGTTTCACAGTTTAACGGTTTTCTAACGTCCGCTCGTAAGAGTCGGGTGTTTTTTTATATAAGAATCGTCCGCTTTTACGGGAACCTTCTAGGAAAACTTGTGAAAAGGAGTGTTTGCGATGAAAGGCGGTTTAGAAATGAAAGTTCAAGGTTTAAAGACAAGGAAAGCGGCACTCGCCGCAGAGTATAAAGAAGGCAATCAAAAGGGCTCATTATTGCTCGAGGCTATCGTGGTTTTGGGCATGATAGCGACCTTCACGCCGATGTTATACAAGCATGTCGCGGACCGACGAGCGGACATTGAGAACATCAATCGCGCAAACACTCTCCTTTACCTTCAGCACAAGGCAGAAGACTATTTAAAGGACCCCGACAACATCACCGCTTTGGTGACCGAGCTCGGACATAATCAGCACAAAGAGATTTACCCCAGCGAGATGGGCGCAGGCGATAACTTCGACGGCCGCTATATCGTGGGCATAAGACGCGAGGACGAGGAAAACAAGCCCGTCCTCAAAGCTATGATAATAGACACCGTTCACACGGGCTCGGACCTCCGCGCCGCGAAGGTAGCGGAGTTGATAGGCATTTCGGCAGGGATATACACGGCGGTGGACCCCGACGCGGCTTGGGGGATTAACGGCATTTGGAGCGAGCCGCTTTCCAGGTATTTTGACACTACGAACATACCCACGGGCGCGGTGGCTATAACGACCGAGTATAACAAGGCAAAATATAGAGTTAACATCAGCGACATACTTGTAGACGCCGACCTCGACATGGGTGAGTTTGAGGTTACGGCAGAGCAGATAAACGCGGTAGCCATTGCCGCCGAAAACGGCACCCTTGACCAACTCATTGCTCAGGATGTTCGTGCCAGTAATAAGGTTGTCGCGGGTAAAAAGCTCTGCGTCGGGGGCGAGGAGGACGAGAACTGTATCGAATCGTGGGAAGGCCTTGGCGGCAAGGACGATAGCGATTTAAGATTAGTTCAGGAATGCAACGCGGGCATGACCGAATCGTGCATGGGCGCGTTTGCAAGGGACCTAAATACCAGCTGTTCCAAGGTTGACGAGGTTTACGACCGATTCGGTGCCGCCTACCCAAGCCCCAAGATTTACGGTTTGAGCTATGGCAATGGCACGGAATATGTAGGTTCGATTCGCGCCAAATGCGAGGGGACGCAGTTTGTGGTGGATAATATCAGCACTTCAACTCTCACGAATCCGGTGGAACAAGTGGGAGGTAGTGCTTTTGCTATAACCCAACCAGGGTGGTATCAGATTACGTTAATGGGAGAGGCTGGTACTAATGCTGCTGCTACTCCTACCGATATAGGTGCTGGCGGTATTTTAATAGCAAATGGATCCTTACAGGAAGGTGCGATTTTAATTCTTAAAGGTATAAAAGGATATACATATAGAGAAGGATATTGGGGAGGAGCTGGAATTGGGTTGTGGAATACTATAGCTACAACCACCACTCCGCCCCTTTTATCTGCAGGAGGGGGATCATCCGGTGTATCTGCGGGAGGGTATGCAGGTTCTAGTTGCACTAATGGTCAGTGGCCTGGGTATAATTGGGATGGAAGTGCAGCTACTACGACCATTCCTTATTGTTCTTCCCTTTCATGTGATTTGGGTGCTACAGGAGGAGCTTGGGTCCCAGCGTGTCGTGGAGGAACGGGAACGGGTTATACTGGTATTAATTGTCCGACGGGTTATACTTGCACTACTGTTACAGGCGGTAATTGGGTAACTAATAGCGCTAATTATCCCGCATCTACTTTCGGCAATTGGAATGCAGATCATAGTAAAGCTTTAGGCTATGCCAGCATAGTCTATTGCGGCACATCGGAATCTGATTGTCCTGCCACCTGCACCAGCGATAGTGATTGCGGGTATCACGAGGCGTGCGACCTTCACACTGCTCGTTGTGCCTTCACTCCCTATACCCCCGGCGAAGAAGTCTTCGGAATTACGAACATCGGCACAATGACTTGTTATACCTACGACTCCACGAATCACCGTTGCACGAATACAACTACCGGTTGGCAGGATACTAATGCTAATGTTTTGATGACGCCATCGGCTTTAGAAACTTACACAATTCCGACTAATGGTAAGTATAAGGTAGAGATAAAAGCAGAAGGGGGCATAGATTGTTCTGGAACTGCTGGAAGTTGTTATGCGGAAACCGTAGTCGGAGCAGGTGGTATAATTAATGTGACAAAAGTATATGATGCAAATACGCGTTTAATGTTTAAGGCTATTCCGGGAGGGAATATGTCACTACATCCAAACCATCAACTCGGGAGGGGTTGGGGAGGAGCTGGCATTGCTATGTATGAAAACGATTCTGTGAAGTTGGTTGCTGGAGGAGGTACTACAGGAGGTCTTGGTGGTGGTGGTGGTTATGTGGGTGGAAGGTGTCGTCGAGTAGTTAGTGATACGGAAGCAACTTGGATAATGAACGGATATAGTATTGATGGGACGAATACTACATATATCACGACTAAGTGTACATCATCATCATGTCCCTCTGGCGCATACGGTGGATGTTATGAAGAACAGTGGAGTGCCCAAGGTTATACTTGTAGAGATTGTCACTGGTGCTACGGTGGTTCAAGCTATATTGCCACGGATTATGCATCTTTGGGAACTTTTACTCCAGGAGGTAATTCTACGAAGAAACCACAAGGTTATTCTGCTGCCAGTTACGGCAACCGTGCTCCCGGTACTGTTACGGTTACCTACTGCGGTTCGGATGCTTCCAGCACCTGTCCGTAGCGCCCCCTTAATGGATCCCCGAGCTGAGCCTTACGGCTCCCTCGAGGATGACGAGTGGGGGAAAATGGATCCCCGAGCTGAGCCTTACGGCTCCCTCGAGAATGACGGGAAAATAATTAGGAATTAGTAATTAGTAATTAGGAATGATTGCGTTTTTGCTTCCCGCAAAAACAAGATTTATTTTTTATTTTTTTTTTTTTTTTCATTCCTCATTTCTCATTTCTCATTTCTCATTCCTAATTCCTCATTGGGCGAAGCCTTTACCCTTCACCCTATCTTGCTTTTTCCTGCATGATGGCGAGGATGGTGGCGAAGTTGTCCCCCTCTGCGGCCTTGTTGCGCCTGACGAATCCGCATTTTTCGCACTTGTGCACAATGACATACTCGCCCGCCTTCTTCATCTCGATATCCACCGGCCGCATAATTCCGCCGCAATCCGATGCTCTGTCGCCGGGATTTATATCCACATGCTTTGAGCAAAGACACTCCGGACAATGATTGGTGTAGCCGTTGCCCTTTACCTCTGTCCCGCATACCTCGCATGTAAAATCTTCTATCTTTCTTGCAAATCGCTTCGCCACTTCAAAAAATCCTTTATTCACTTTTAATTTAGTTCTAGTATTCCTCGTCAGTCTGATAAGGATACACCATAAATGAAGAAAATTGAAGCCATAATCAAGCCGTTTAAACTGGACGATGTCAGAGACGCCCTGGACGATATAGGCATCTCGGGCATGACTATCACCGAAGTCAAAGGCTGCGGACGGCAAAAAGGGCATACCGAGCTTTACCGCGGTGCCGAGTATGTCGTTGACTTCCTGCCAAAGGTGAAGCTGGAAACGGTGGTCGCCGACGATATGGTGGAAAAAGCGGTCTCTGCCATAGTTACCACCGCCGACACCGGCCGCATCGGCGACGGCAAAATCTTTATCTATAATGTTGAGGATGTCATTCGTATTCGCACCGGCGAGCACGGCGAGGACGCTGTTTAACAAGGAAATAAGCAAGGGCAACAAGGAAATATAGGGAAAAGCAAATGCAAAGCACAATATCATCAGTAGCCGAGGTTATGGAAAAAATCAAAGAAAGCGACATAATGTTTGTGGACTTTCGCTTTACGGATTTTACGGGTAAGTGGCACCACACCACCCAGCACATTTCCGCCGTTGACGAGGATATGCTGGAAGAGGGCATCATGTTCGACGGCTCGTCCATTACGGGCTGGAGGGACATAAACAACTCGGACATGCTTCTAAAGCCCGATGTATCGACCGCGGTGGTTGACCCTTTTGCCGCTCAACCGCAACTGATTATCATCTGCGATGTTGTTGATCCCGTAACGGGGCAAGCCTACGACCGCGACCCGAGGACTATTGCCAAGCGCGCAGAGGCCTATCTTGCCTCGACCGGCATCGCCGATACTTTTTACACGGGCGTTGAGCCCGAGTTTTTCGTCTTTGACGATGTGCGGTTTAATATCTCGGCAAACTCTATGTCCTACGAGATTGAATCGGACGAAAATCCTTCGTCCTCGGCCAAAAAGATAGAAGGCGGCAATCTTGCTCACCGTCCGCTGGCCAAAGGCGGATACTTCCCCGTGCCTCCGGTTGATTCGGCTTCAGACTTGCGCGCCGAGATGCTGTGCGTCATGGGCGATATGGGACTTATCATCGAAAAGCATCACCACGAAGTCGCTCCTTCCCAGCATGAACTTGGCATGAGGTGCGAAAGCTTCGTGACGCATGCGGACTCTTTGCAAATATATAAATATGTAGTGCAGAATGTCGCGCTTGCTTATGGTAAGACCGCAACCTTTATGCCGAAGCCGATTGTCGGCGATAACGGTTCGGGAATGCATACTAATTGCTCGCTTTGGAAAAAGGATAAGCCGCTGTTTTCGGGCGCGGGGTATAGCGACTTGTCGGATATTGCCCTTTACTTTATCGGCGGAGTCATAAAGCACGCTCGCGCGATAAACGCCTTTACCAACCCCATAACCAACAGCTATAAGCGCTTGGTCCCGGGGTTTGAAGCACCTGTAATGCTGGCATATTCCGCCGCTAATCGCTCGGCTTCGTGCCGCATTCCCTATGCTCCGAGCAGCAAAGCCAAAAGAGTCGAGGTGCGCTTTCCCGATCCCGCCGCTAATCCTTACCTTGCGTTTGCGGCGATATTGCTGGCCGGCCTGGACGGAATCGAGCACAAGATTCACCCCGGTGCGCCCATGGATAAGAACCTTTACGACCTCCCGCCCGAGGAAAAGAAAAATATTCCCACCGTGTGCGGAAGCCTGCGCCAAGCGCTTATTGCCTTGGACGAGGACAGGGCTTTCCTTAAAAAAGGTGATGTTTTTACCGATGATATGCTGAACGCATATCTTGGGGTCAAATGGGCAGAGGTCAATCGCTATGAGCAAACTCCGCATCCTATTGAATTTCAAATGTATTATTCCGTTTAATTTTAAAAGTATTTTAACTCTTTACGGATAATCTTACAAAGAAATTGCGGTTTTTTAAGCAAAGTGTAAAAACTGTGCTTGAAAATGGGTTGGCAACAATATATAGTGGCTTATCCACTTATAACTAGTCAGGGGACGATACAAATATGAGAAGATTCAATTTACAAAGATTAGAAACTGCTTCCAAAGCTTGTGGGGCAGTTCTGTTAGGCTTGGCGCTTTCTGCTTGCTCGTGGCAGGATATACAAAAGACTTTTTCCTCCTCCTCCGAGAATGTAAGCAGTGATGCCGTTGAAAGCGTTTATGCGGGTGTTCCTGCGTCCATCATAGTTTGCCGTTCCAAGCAATGCGCTCCTTCGACTGCCAATATGTCAAAGGAGTTTTTGTATAACGCTTATTACAGCCTGATGGAAAATAATGTCGGCACCAACATCTTGCTTTGTTCGGCGGACAGCGTAAGCCATGTTTGCTATGAGCCATTTATGAACTTTGAGCTCAGCGCTGGCATTACTCCCGCAACGGTCGCCATTGATGCCGCCCGCATTATTGATATAGGTCTGCAAAAAGACAACAAGATGATCGTTCCCGTCTTGGATTACAGCATTTATACCAACGGTGTCAGAGCAAGGTGTAATCCTTCCTCTGCTTTTGCTAATGTGAAAAGCCCCAGCTATATGGTCATTGACAGCGAACAGTCCGCTTGCCAATTTACCGCCAGCGGCTCCTCTTCAATGTCGATTGTCTTTACGGTTGACTACATTGACTTGGACTACGGCATAATCGGCGCTTATTACTCTGCCGGTGTTTCCGGTTCATCTTTCGGCGGCGGTAAAGGCTATGCGTTGCTTCGCTTTGAAAAGCCCGTAAATCCGGACATTTATTGCCAGCAAAAGAACGCTTCTTGCGCTCCGTTTAAGCCGAAGCTCCCCGAATACAACTGCTGTGGCGGTTTTGGTCGGGGCGGCGAGATGCCAAGGAATTGCGACGGCGCCCCTTGCGGACAACGCACTGATTATAACGCTATATTCAGAAATGACCGCAGATCAGGGTGGAGCCCCGAGACAAGGACTATGCACTCGGCAAGAAGGTTTGACGGTGTTATATCTGAGCGCAACTCTGCCGTTTACACCAGCACCGGTCGCAACATCCGCTACACGGACGCAAACGAAAGCAGAGATGTCGTAACGATTAGCCCCGTTCCTTCTAATTAAGGGGCGCGGGAATAGTCGGTGGCTTTAAAATAAGTCACGCCCAGATCCTTGAGTGTCAACTTTTCTGCTCTGGCATCTGCTTCGGCGTCTTCAGCCATGATTCTTTTGAAAGTGTCGGGAATCTTGTCTATCTTGCGATTTTTGAGGAATCGCCCCGTCTTAAGAAATGAGGCCACGGCCCTGATTACCTCGGGCGCATAAGTAACGGACAAATGATTACGGTGAAAAACTATAAAGTCTTTCATTCCCTTAAGTTTTGTCTCGCTCACTCTGACCAGGCCGTCAGTATTATTTTCGCCCGCTCTGTCACCCTTTTTCATATCAAGAGCAATTACGGCAAAATCGACATTTTCAGGAAGTAAAGGCATTTTAGCCGCCATATCCGGCCGCATATAGTTAAAAGCCTTCCCCGCAAGGACTTTCATAAAGGGGTAAATAGTCTTATTTTGCAAAATATGCAGGCCTTGGTTAGGCGGAGCAAGCATAACAACTCTGCCCAGCTTTATATTTTCATTCCACTTGTAATCAGAGCTTAAAAGCTTGCGCACAATAAAAGCGCCGCTTCCAACCGTTACAAAATTAACTTTAGTGATGTTTTTAGGCAAACGCCCTAAAAGCTTTGCCAGCGCTCTCGCATTGTCATCGGGTGATGCAAAGAACGAAGAGGTGCAAACGGTAACGGGCGCGAGTCCGTCGCTTTCAAGTCTTTTCGCCATTTTAGCAAAGCTTCCCTTGTGATGCATAAGTCCGCCGATTAAAAGAGTAATCTCCTTTTGCGTATCATCAATTTCCCAGTCTTCAAAGTAGGACTGTAAAGCGTATAGGCACTGCCGTTCAGGTGCTCTAATCCTGCGCACACCATTATTATCCAAAAGCCGAAAGCTTCCGGTGACAAGGTTCTCCTGCACTTTCCAGCCCTCACGCACCGCAACATCACGCCATAATCTGATGCCGCCGAGAGTATAAAAAGGAATGTTAAAGTATCTGGTCATTTTCTTCATACTTTATTAAACTGGAACATCTAAAATTACTATACACTATTTTTTATCTATTTTGAACAAAAAATTTGAAAAAATGCAAAAAGAGACAAAGACAGTAGAGATTTTTACCGATGGAGCCTGCTCCGGCAATCCCGGCAAAGGAGGGTGGGGCGCCATACTCCGCTTTAAAGACAGAGTTAAAGAACTCTCGGGCTTTGAGGCAGAAACCACCAATAATCGTATGGAGCTGACCGCGGTGATAAAAGCGCTTGAGGCGCTAAAATTTCCCTGTAAAGTAATTCTTACGACCGACAGCCTGTATGTTGCCAAAGGTATAACCGCATGGCTTCCCGAATGGAAGATGAAGGGCTGGCGCACTGCAAACAAAAAGCCCGTAAAGAACGCCGATTTATGGCAAGCATTGGATAAACTCGCCTCTGCCCACGAAATTGAATGGCTTTGGGTAAAAGGGCACACGGGGCACGCTGAAAACGAAAGGTGCGACGAACTCGCCACTAAGGCCATCTTGAATCACGTCATCAAGTAGATTCTGCAACCGATTCTATTTTTTGATAAAAGGCTGTTTATCTCTTTCCACTCCGACCTTGTTAAGCATTCTTGCCGCGCCGTAATTTTGGATAAACCAAGGCATTATCTCGCCCTCAGGTTTATCCTTGGCATAAAGTATGTGCAAAGGCATGGGCTTAAGCTCAAAAGCTCTGGCAAAGGAGAGGATATCGGGGTTTTGCGCTGAGGCTCTAAGCACGACAATATCCTCATTCGCAATCATTCTGCGCACCAGCGATGACGCCATAAACGACGCTTTTCCCAGCTGGCAGGAAAGACACCACGGTGTATCCACAACGGCATAGACGACCTTGTCGCTATCCAAGGCTTTTTGCACATTTGCGAGGCTAAAAGTATTCTCTGCCTCCACCTTTGCAAAAGGCAATATCAGCACACCGATAATAAAGAATAACAAGGCAGATTTGCGCGCTCTTATCCGCAAAGCCCAAACAATGCATAAAAGTATGAATACGCCGCTTAAAGTGAGCCACCAAGACCCCGCCTCTATAAAAGCAATCGTCGCCAGCCATAAGGCAAAGAAAATCAAAGGGGCAAGCATAATATAATCAAGTCGCTTGCCGGCAATTATTGCTTTGCCCAAAACTTTTAATGGCAAGGGCATAAAACGCGCCAAAGACCTGGCCAGCATTATCGTTAGCGTAAAGCCTACGAACACACCCGTGCCCATAAAGACAAACGCCATAAAGCTGCCGCCATTTATAACATCGGCAATAAAATGCACGGGCGCAAAGAAAGTAAGTGCGGCGAAGATAACTCCCATAGTTCGGGATCTTGCCGAACGCACGAGATGAAATCCGCTTACCACCATTATCAAGGCGAAGGTAAAGGTTACGGCAGGCGAAGTAAATTGCTCTCCCCACAAGCCGATAATGTGGGAAAACAGCGGGTAAAGAAGGGCAATCGTTCCGGCAGCTAAAAGACTTTGCTTTAAGACTTCCTTTTTCGTCCTTTTGAAAAGCCATATCAACAACGCCAAAAGCGGTGATAAAAACACCAACATTAAGCCGATTGCAAAAGCCTGTGGCAATTTTACCTTTTCCCTATAAAAAGCCGCACCTTCATTATCTAAGGTTGTAGGCACAAGCTCGGCAATCGTGAAGTAATAAGGATAACCAAAGGTAATGTTAAGGCTTTTGCCCCGCGCTTCCTCTCCGCCGCTTTCCAGCTTCGCGGCCGCCTTTAGCACTCCGCCGCCATAAGTGATTTTAGGCTTTGCAAAGGTAATGCTGTAATCGTTTTGTATGACTAAAGAGGGATTATCAAAAGTCTCATTGGTTTTCGCCTGTACTTTAAGCACATCTTTGTCCCACCATGCCTTGGTTATTTGTATCTCATTGGGTTGGCGGTGACGCCGCTCAAAGTCCCTTATCACCCCGCATTCGGGCGATGCAATCCGAGAATTGGCGTCAAAACTCCTGCTTACCGGCAGGCTTATTTCTTGACATTTTCCCGTGGCCACTTCGCACAAAAGCCCTTTTAAATTGGCATTTATTTCTATCAACTTTTCTATTTTTTCCGGCTTAAGGACGAAAGGCAAGACGAACACACCGTTATATCCCGCATCTTTGTTTGCCGATACATTAGGGAATATTCCCGAAAAAGTGATATTTTCAACATTACTTGAGCCGGCAAAGTCCACCACCGGCGAGGCCTTATACACTTGCTTCAAGTAATACTTAGGCGGAATCTTGACTTCGATTCCGATAGAGGTATTGCCGTCCTTTTGCACGGACATACAGGAGAGTATTCTTATACCCAAGCCCAACTTTTCATGCCATTTAAGTCTGTTTACATTCGTTCCGATATACTTGTCCGCGACGCTTAATATATCCTCATTGTCAATACCTATGCTGGTCAAAAAGCCCCTGGGGTCCGCTTTAAAAAGGGCATAATCTTCGCCAAGCCTGTTAAAGAAGGCCATAATCTCACGCCTTTCCTCGGTCGCATTCATAAACTCCAAAAACTTATGCTTAACAGTAAACAAAGCCACTGACAGCTCTTCAACGCTCTCTTCCAAGCCGGGCTTTTGCGAGGGTAGGGGCGGAAACTCTCTTACTTCAACCTCGGTCACTTTTGCCGGCTTTGGAGCGGGAGCATCATCACCCTCTGCCGCTCCGACCACCGGAGCGAACCCAAAGCTCAAAGCCATGCAAATTATGATTAAAAAACGAAACAATATATTGCCCTTCCTTTAATATAGCGGCTAGAATATCATCAAAAGGGGAAAAATGAAAGACGCTCATTTACATCTTACCGACAAAAGAATAAACGCCGAAAAAGTCATCGCCTCTGCCAAATTAAAAGGAGTCGAGGGCTTTTTATCCTGCTCGGCAAAGCCTGACGAGTGGCAAGAGCTTAAAGCCTTAACCAAATCTCACCCCGAGGTAGTCAGTTTTTTCGGCGTCCACCCTTGGTATGTCAATGATATTTCAAGCAGTTGGCAAGATGAGCTTGAATCTTTACTTAAAGAAAACCCGAAAGCCGGAGTCGGTGAAATCGGCCTGGACAAAGCAAAGCCCGACTATGACAAGCAAAAAGAAGTGTTTATAAGGCAGCTTGCCCTTGCCGTGAAATATCGGCGCATAACGACCATTCACTCGGTAAAGGCGCATGAGGACCTCCTTACCATATTAAAGCAATACAAAAAGTCTCTTCCTCCGCTTGTTTTGCATTCTTACTCCGCGCCTTTAAGCTTCATTAAGCCATTGGAAGAACTGGGCTGCTATTTTTCCATATCTCCGTTTATCCTTAAAAAGAGCGAAAAAGCCGCTGCCGAGATTTTACTTTCAATTCCCAAAGATAGATTGCTCATAGAAACCGATGCTCCCGACGGCTTAAAATCCCCCGAACTTTTATCGGGATTTGTCATGCTGCTTGCCAATATAATGGGCTGGGGATATATAAAGCTCGAAAACACCGTAACCGCAAACATTGAAAGGCTTCTAAAATGACCACTAATGCCGCACTTCAAAGAACCGAACTCATGCTGGGTAGCGAAGGCATAAAAAAGCTTGCAGACTCCTTTGTCGTCCTTGCGGGCGTAGGCGCGGTCGGTGGCTTCGCGCTGGAAGCATTGGTAAGAGCGGGAGTAGGGCGCATTCGCATAATTGATTTTGATGTTGTTGAGGAAAGTAACCTAAACCGCCAGATTCTCGCCACTCGTGATACTTTAGGCAAAGCCAAGGTGGACCTTGCGGCGAAAAGGGCAAAGAGCATTAACCCCGAAATTAAAATCGAGGTGTTAAAGGCCTTTATTTCTCCAGACCATATAGAAGATGTCCTTGGCGACTCACCCGACTTGCTGATTGACGCCATAGATACCATAACTGCCAAAGTCACCCTTTTAAAAAGCGCTGCGCAAAGGGGTATAAAGACCTTTTCATCTATGGGCGCGGCACTAAGAACCGGAACGAGCATGATAAAAGTTGCGCCTTTGTCCAAAACCAAAGTTTGCCCCTTGGCTTCGGCGATAAGAAGCAACCTTCGCAAGCAAGATTCTGACTTTGCTCTTGATAAAATCACCTGCGTTTACTCCGAGGAGCCGGTAATCGTCGTGCCAACCGAGCGGAGTGACAGCGGCAAAAGTATCCTTGGCTCTCTGCCCACCATACCGGCCATTTTCGGCCTGACACTTGCCAACGAAGCCATAAAATATATTGCCAAAGAAATTTAAAAATAAAGCTTGATAAAATATTCATTACAATGTAATAAGAGCCGCCATTACATGTGGCGCAGAAAAAAAGTGCCCCATCGTAATATAAAAACAATAATTTTACGAGGGAGAGATATATGATTAACAATCAACAAAGTTTAGAGAAGTTTTTTTGCGAAAGCAGAGATATTTCGGGGCTTAAGCTCAGCATGCGCAATTTTTCCGGACTTCGTCTGTCCGGAAACGCAAATTGTGCAGAGTTTACGGGTTGCAATATGCGCGGTGCGGATTTAAGCGGAGCTAAAGCCGAAAACACTAACTTTGTTTGTGCTGACCTTACGGGAGTAAACCTTTCAGGTGCCAGTGCAAAAGGAGCCAATTTCAGAGGAGCAAACCTGTCCGGTGCCAATGTTACGGGCACAAACCTCAAAGGCGCTAATATGCAGGGAGCCGACCTTACGGGCGTTAAACTTCCGGACTATATCAAACCCGAGCAAATAATCGGGGCATATTCCAGACTTAATTGCCGCACAAGATAAACACATGCTTATAAAGTTAAGCTAACCACAAAAAGGGCTGGTCATTCCGGCCCTTTTTATATAACATGCTTTTTCAGGTTCACTTTTATCAAAAACAGGAAAGGGCATGATCATGAAAAGCATTTCAATTATCTTGGGTTCAATACTCTTGTCGCTCGGTATCATCGGCGGCGGCTATTTTGTGGCAAAGGCAAAAATGGCGGACAGATATGTCACCGTCAAGGGCGTTGCCGAACAAGATGTAAAGGCAGATCTTGCCGTTTGGCCCATAAAGTTCAGTGTTACGGGTAACGATCTTGCAAAGATGCAGGCCGAGATTGAAAGAAACTTTGCCATTATCAGCGCCTTTATAAAAGAAAACGGTATTGAAGAAGTTCCCTTCCTGACAAAGCCGGAGATAACGGATTTAATGGCGCAAAGCTACAATCAGCAGGAAAAGGTCAAAAATCGCTTTATCATCACTCAGCCCGTAATGCTTCGCACAACGAATGTAGATGCCGTAACCAAGATTGCCGGCTCAATCGGCGAACTGACCAAGCAAGGCATAGTGATGAACGACTATAGCGGTCCCAGATACATATATACCAAGCTTAACGATATAAAGCCTGCCATGATTGCCGAAGCAACCAAAAATGCTCGCAAAGGCGCGGAGCAATTCGCGGCCGATTCGCAAAGTCCGATTGCCGGTATTCGCAGGGCTAACCAAGGCGTCTTTACCATACTTCCGCGTGACGGTGGCGAAGCTTATGAGGAGGCTTCAAATCCGGAAAAGACTGTCCGCGTCGTCTCAACGATTGAATACATCTTGGGTAGCGAACAATAGCCGATTTTACTGATTAAGCATTAAGCCTTTAACGGGACTAATAAGGATAATTCGCCGCGATTACCTGCCTGCTTGTAGCGGTAGGACAAGGAAAGCTTTAAAACTCGCAGAGCTGTTGCATCTCATAATTTAGCGAGTTTTTAAGCCTTTTGTCCCTCGTCACTACCATATTTAGCAGTTAATTCCTCCATACGCTCGGGCGTAATTTGGCTGAACAACGGCTCAATGGGAGTGAACTTATCTCCGCCTTTTACGAATTGCAACCTAGCCATAAGTTTATCTGTATCAATCCAACCGGCGTTACCGCCTGCGACCTTTACCCCCAGCATATCCAAGATTTTCTGCGCCGCCTCGGGGATAATGGGATAGGAAAGCACCGCAAAGATATATATCAGATTAAAGCAGGTGCGAAGAATAGCCGCAGCTCTTTCTTTATCTTCCTTGACAGCCTTCCAAGGCTCGGTTTCGGTGATATAGTTGTTGCCTTCCACCCAAATGGCGCGTAAATCCGCCAGCGCCTTACGACAAGACACTTCCGCCATGTTCGCTGTGTAAGAGCCTATAAGCTCTTTAAGCCGCTTTGCCAATCTTTCCTCGGCATCACCGACTTCGCCGCCTTCCGGCACTACCGCGCCGAAATTGTTCTCGGTGATTTTAATCACGCGATTGACAAAGTTGCCGAGTGTCGAGTTCAAATCCTTGTTTATCGTGGCGACAAAGGAATCAAAGGTAAAGCTGGAATCAGATGACTCCGGCGCATTTGCTAAAAGCCAGTAACGCCAGTAATCGGCGGGGAACTCCTCTAATGCCTGATCCGTGAACACGCCTCTGTGCTGCGAAGTGGAAAACTTCCCGCCGTAATATGTAAGCCAGTTAAAGCCTTTCAGCACATCAACTTTTTTCCAAGGCTTACCCGACCCCATCATGCACGCTGGGAAAGTAACGGTGTGAAAAGGTATGTTGTCCTTTGCCATAAACTCGGTGTAAATCGTAGTGTCGTCCGCATCAAGCCACCAATCTTTCCAATCGCGGTGCTCGGGATCCAAATCCGACCATTCCTTAGTAGCGGAAATATAGCCGATAGGTGCATCAAACCACACATAGAAAACTTTGTCCTCAAACCCCTCGCGATTAACGGGAATCCCCCATTTTAAATCGCGCGTAATACACCGTTCTTGCAGGCCTTCGTTAAGCCACTTTTGCGCAATGGAATAGACGAGCGGCGACCAAATGCCTTTTTTTGTTTCTACCCACTTTGCTACCGTCTCTGCCATTTTAGGTAATAAAAGGAAAAGGTGCTTGGATTCCCTCACTTCCAGTTCGGTGCTGCCCGATAACGCCGAACGAGGGTTCTTTAGGTCCACGGGGTCAAGGAGCTTTGTGCAGTTTTCACACTGATCGCCGCGCGCTCTTTCATATCCGCAAAAAGGACAAGTCCCCTCAACATACCTGTCTGGCAAAAAGCGCCCGTCCTTTGGCGAGTATATTTGCTTAATGGACCGCTCTTCAATAAAGCCGTTTTTGGTTAAGTCCTCGGCCATCTGGTGCGTAAGTTCAAAGTTCTGCGGACGCGAAGTCCTGCCGAAGTGGTCGAAAGAAAGTAAAAACCTTGCATAGATATCTTTTTGTATCTCGTGCTGCTCGTTACAGTAAGTCTCCACATCTTGTCCCGCTTCCATAGCGGATATTTCCGCAGGTGTTCCATGCTCGTCAGTCGCACATATGAACAGCACTTCCTCTCCCGTCTGGCGCAAAAACCGCGCATAAACATCGGCGGGAAGCAGCGACCCGACAAGATTGCCAAGGTGCTTTACGCCGTTAATATAGGGAAGGGCGCTGGTGATAAGATGTTTTTTCTTTGCCATGTTAATTTTCCTTATTATTTGCTTATAGTTTTATTGATGCTTAACTTTTAAATCCTAATTTTTTATAAAACAAGCGACAATTTCCAAATGAGGCGAAAAAACAAACTGATCCACGGGAGTTACTTTCTCCATTTTATAGCCGCTGTTTATGAGCTCGCACGCATCACGAGCAAAAGAAGCGGGATTGCAGGATACATACACCACCTTTTTGGGCTTGCTTAAAGCAATTTGCTTTACCTGTTCCAAAGCCCCCGCTCTGGGCGGATCAAGCACGACTACATCGAACTTATCAAGCTCCTCATGGGACAAAGGATGCCTGAACAAGTCTTGAACTTTAGCGGGGACGATACGATTTAACACATTTACGGACGGAGCAAAGCTGTCATATCCGACAATGCTCGCATCTGGGAAAGTGTCCTTTAAGGGGATTGTAAAGCTACCGATACCGCAGAATAAATCCGCAATTCGCAAAGGATTATCTGCGGAAATTTCCTTTACCACCAAGTCCGCCAACACCTTTTGCGCCTCTTTACTCGCCTGCAAAAACGCTGCCATGGGTAAGTTCAAGGACTTTGTGCCGATTTCAATCATCGGTTGAGTAATTTCCGCCAGCTTTTCCGGCTCATCACCTTCTGTCGCTCGCCAAGCAACTCTTGCCACATTGTTGGCATAAGCAAACTCTCCCAGCCTTTCTAAAAAGCTAAACTCGGGATATTTTTTGGCGGTTATAAGAACATCAAAACCACCCTCGGCGACCGTTACCGCCACATCGCCGGTAATTCCGACGCATTGCTTTTTCAAAGCCGGAATAAAGGCCTCTAACTTCGGGGTTAGCAAAGGGCAACTGTCAATGGTTACAACATTCCCGCTTTTTGGCGCGTTAAAACCGAACCAGTGACTGCTGCCCGCCGTCACGGAATTAAAAGTCGCGCGCCTTCTGGTATGAGCGGGTATGGCAATTACATCATTAATGTAGCCCCCAATCCCTCTTTGGAGCAGTGTCTTTGCCAGCACCTCTTTCTTAAAGGCCAAATAGGCCTTTGTCTCCATGTGTTGAAACTTACAGCCGCCGCATCTGGTATAGTATTTGCATATAGGCTGAGTCCTAAACGGCGAGGGGGTGATGATTTTGGTAATCTTCCCCCGCCCCTTGCCGTCCGGCTCAAAGGTTATTTCTTCATCGGGCAGCGCAAAAGGAATAAAGATATCCTTGCCTTTAAAACTAACCGATACATCGCCTTGCGCCTTCAAATCGCCGACATTTGCTATATTAACCACTTCCGTATCCTTACAATTTAAGTATAACTTCACATTATTAATCATATAGTATAAAATACACGCAAACTTATTTAAAACAAAAAAAGGAAGTCCATGACCAACAGATTCCAAGTAAGCCAGACCGAGCCTCACCGCGTCCCTTCTTATATATCAAGCCTTTACAGGGGCTTTTATATGAATAAGGGGTGGGCGGATTTTTTAGATGCTGATTGGTTCGCCGTCCTTTCTACTTTTGGCTTTTATTCCAAGCTGAAGCGCTCGCTGCTTGAGCATATCAAGCCTAAAAGCTGGACTTTAATGGTCGGCAATTCCTATGGCTGGCTGGTCAAGGACATAGCCGCTAAGGTGGGCGATAAAGGCTTGTTTGAAGTCATTGACGCCGTCCCCATACAAGCCGAAAGTGCCGGAGAAAAGCTCTCTCCATGGCCGCATTTTAAAAGTATCGTTAAGGATATAGAGCACTATCACCCCTCTAAAAAATACGACACCATAGTGTGCTACTTTTTGTTGCACGAGATGCCCGACAAAAAGAAAAAGCGTGTAATAAAGAACATAGCTTCTCTGCTTGCCCTTAACGGCAGAGCTGTTTTTATTGACTACGGCACGGCATCAAAATATCACCCGCTAAAGTATTTATTACGGGCGTATAACAACATTTTTGAGCCGTTTGCGGATTCTTTGTTTAAGACCGGCATCAAGGATTTTACGGACGACGATAATCTCCACTTCGTTACCAAAACCTTTTTCGGAGGTTTATATCAAAAAACCATCATGACCATAAAAAAAGGGTAAGCTCGGCGATGCGCGTGTTTCACAAATACCACGATGTTCCCATATCCAGCAAAGGAGGGGTCATAGCCATAGGCAACTTTGACGGTGTGCACAAAGGCCACCAGGCAATCCTAAAAGCCGCAAAACAAATAGCCAAGGCGGATAAAATCCCTTTTAATGTCCTTACTTTTGAGCCTCACCCATCTCAAGCATTTGATAGGGAAATAGAGCCTTTCCGCCTTACGCCGGTTCGCTCCAAGGTAAGAGTCTTAAGCAAGCTTGGAATTGACAATCTCATCATCATGCATTTTGTCGCTGATTTTTATAACATGAGTGCAGAGGACTTTATTGAAAAGGTTATAGTGGGCGGCCTTGGTGCGGCTCACCTTGTCGTCGGCGAGGGTTACCACTTCGGCAAAGATTGCTTGGGCGATACTTCTCTTTTGCAGGAACTGGGTAAAAAATATGGCTTTAAAGTAACCGTCGTGCCGAATCTTTTAAACAAAGACAAGGAGCGCATATCCTCATCGGCCGCTCGCTTCTTTTTAAAGCGTGGCGATATTGCGAAGGTAAAAGAAATCCTCGGTCGTTACTGGGAAATTGAAGCAAGGGTGATAAAAGGTAACCAAATCGGCAGAACTCTTGGCTTCCCCACCGCCAATCTTGACACCTTAGACTATGCCACCCCCAGAACCGGCGTCTATGCCGCCCACATCGGTATTCCCGATAAGAAAGGCAAAGTTACTTGGTTCGACGGCGTTATGAACTATGGCTCCAGACCGACCGTGGACGGCAAAAATACTTTCCTTGAGGCTCATATATTTGACTTTGACGGCGACATATACGGCAAAAGAATTATCGTAAGACCCATAAAATTCCTGCGTCCCGAAATGAAAATGAACGAGCTTGAGGACTTAAAGAAACATATCAAAGAGGATATTGTTTGGGCCAAGATAGTCCTCTCCGACACGGTCGCGGGTAATGCGCCGTTTATGATATTCGGCTTTGACGGCGCGGCTGATAAGGAAAGGGATAACAAAGGATAAAAAATGCATAAACTTACCTCTACCCAAAAAGGTCTTTGTATTGCTCTGCCGGTTGCTCTTGCCGACCTGATAAGCAAGTGGCTGGTTTATACACACCTTGTCCATGGTGGAAAAATTGTTGAAATAACAAGCTTTTTTAACTTGGTCGAACGCTGGAACAAGGGAGTGAGCTTTTCGCTTTTTTCCGATTCGGGAAGATTAACCTTTTATATACTTTCCCTTGCCTCCGTCGCCATAATTTCGGCACTTATTTTTTGGCTGAGAAGGGAAAAAAGGCTTTTGCCCGTCATTGCGCTCGGTTTAGTTATAGGCGGCGCTTTCGGTAATCTTTGCGATCGCCTTTATAACGGGGCGGTTTTTGATTTTTTGGATTTTCACATAGCCTCCTATCACTGGCCGGCATTCAACTTTGCTGATTTTTCTATTGTCATAGGCGCTTTTGTGCTTATAATAACCTGCGTTAGTTTTAACCCCAACAAGGAGAAGGGAAATAAAAAATGATTAAAGGTATTTTTAAAGGATTAGGCGTTTTTGCTGTTGCCGGACTTCTGTCTTTAGCCGCATGCACCACCGAACAAGATGCTCAAACCACCGCTTCCGTAAAGGCTTCACAGGCCCCTGTAAGCCAACAATATGCGGGAAAGACTGTGGGAAGTCCCGCGGGAAAGACTGCCGTCAAAGCAGGTGTAGCTTCCGCTGATGCCAAGACCTCAGCCTCTGATTTTGAGCCGTCAAAACCCGCTGCTACAGCTTCAAAGAAAAGCAGCAGATGGAGCTTTTCGGAGAAGGTAAGCGAGACCACGGTTGCGGATGAAGATGCAGAATCTGAAAGCTATATTCCGTATATTTTGATTGCTTTGCTTGTCGTTATCGTAGCTGTTTTCTACATAAGGAAAAGCAAGTAAATGAACTTATATTCTTATAAGTTTATAACTATATCTATGCTGGCAGGGCTTGCGGTATGCACGGGTTGCTCAAATCCGAAAAAGACTTTGGGGCTGAACAGAACCGCTCCTGACGAGTTTACGGTTGTGGCCCGCGCTCCGCTTACCTTGCCACCTGATTACAATTTAACTCCGCCAAGCGAAGCGATGGTCGCTGCCCAGCGCAAGACCACCACGGAAAAGGCGAAGGATACCCTTTTTGCCACCTCTTTAACCAGCGATAAAGCTCCCGTCGATGTTAAGGATAAGGGCGCAAACATTATATTGAGCAAGGCGGGCGCCTCGGCTGCCGATGCCGGTATCAGGGACACCATAACCAAAGAGGGGGCTCTTTTAATTGAGCAGGACAAAGATTTTACGGATAAACTGGTCTTTTGGCGTGAAGCCGGGGACGATCCGACCGCTGTCGCCGTTGACGCCGAGAAAGAAACCAAGCGCCTGCAATCCAACCAAGCTTTGGGCAAGCCTGTAATCGAAGGCGAAACCCCCACTATTGCCAGAAAGAAAAAGGCCTTGTTAGAGTTTGACTAAGCCTTTTGAACAAAACGGGAGGAAGGTTTAATTTATGCTTACATCACTGCCTGCATTTTCTTCCTTAAAAAAGGAATATCAGTCTCTCAAGAAAACCAACATGAGGGAGCTTTTTGCCCGCGATAAGCAAAGAGCGGAAAAATTTTCCATAGAATACAAAGACTTATTCTTTGACTATTCCAAGAATATCATTACCGGCACTACTTTAAAAACCCTTATCAAGCTTGCGAACGAAAGCGGCTTAAACCCCGCAATCAAGGCGATGTTCTCGGGTGAGAAAATCAACACGACCGAGAAGCGTGCCGTTCTTCATACCGCATTAAGAAACCGCTCCGGCAAACCCGTTTATGTTGACGGCAAAGATGTAATGCCCGAAGTCAAAGAAGTCCTTAAAAAGATGAAGACTTTTTCCGACGCCGTTCGCAAAGACAAAACCATAACCGATATTGTAAACATCGGTATAGGCGGCTCGGATCTCGGACCCAAAATGGTGACCGAGGCTTTGCACCACTACGCAGCGCCTAACCTTCGCACTCACTTTGTATCAAATGTTGACGGCACGGACATAACCGAAGTGCTTAAAGGTATTAAGCCGGAAAGCACCTTATTCATTATATCTTCAAAAACCTTTACTACTCAAGAGACCCTAACCAACGCCACCACCGCACGGAATTGGCTGGTAAAGGCTTTGGGCGAGAAGGCGGTTGCCAAGCACTTCGTCGCTATTTCTACCAATGCCGAGAAAGTAAAAGAGTTCGGCATAAATCCCGATAATATGTTTGTATTTTGGGATTGGGTCGGCGGCAGGTATTCGCTTTGGTCGGCAATCGGTTTATCTATAGCCATAGCCATAGGCTTTGATAAGTTCTCCGAACTTTTAGACGGCGCTTTTGCTATGGACGAGCATTTTAAATCCGCTCCCTTTGCCGAGAATATCCCTGTCATCATGGGGCTTTTAAGTGTTTGGTATTATGATTTTTGGGGCGCCAGAGTGAATGCGGTTTTGCCTTACGATGAGTATCTGCGCAAACTTCCCGCCTATTTACAGCAGCTGCAAATGGAATCCAACGGCAAGTCGGTTGATAAGCAAGGCAATCGTATAAGATACGCTACCGGCGCCGTCCTTTTTGGAGAATCCGGCACAAACGGCCAGCATTCCTTTTACCAGCTTATTCATCAAGGCACGCAAATGATTCCCTGTGACTTTATCGCTCCGGCTATTTCTTTAAACGAAACAGGCGACCACCATAGCATTCTGCTTGCCAACTTCCTTGCCCAGCCCGAGGCCTTGATGATGGGGAAAAGCAAAGCTGAAGTCCTTGCCGAAGGCACGCCCAAAGACCTCGTAAATCAAAAAGTTTTCACGGGCAATCGCCCCTCTAACACGATTTTGGTGGATAAGATGACCCCCTTCAACCTCGGTATGATTTTGGCGATGTATGAGCATAAAATCTTTGTGGAAGGAGTCCTTTGGAACATTGACAGCTTTGACCAATGGGGCGTGGAGCTCGGCAAACAGCTGGCAAAGAAAATCCTCCCCGAGCTGCAAGGTGATGTAAAAGGCAGGGTAAAAGGTAAACACGACTCCTCAACTTCCAACCTTATCGCCCGCATAAACAAAATCCGCAAAAAAGGATTAAAGTAAGTGACCATACGCATTCTTGACTCAAACCTTGTTAATCAAATTGCTGCCGGCGAAGTTCTGGAACGCCCGTCCGCCGCAATTAAAGAGCTGGTTGAGAATGCTATTGATGCCGGTGCCTCCCGTATAGATGTGGCAATAGAGGAGGGTGGCAAAAGCTTCTTAAGCGTAACGGACGACGGCTTTGGCATGGATAAGTCCGAGCTTGCTTTAGCCATAGAGCGCCACGCCACATCAAAGATTCCCGATAATGACCTAAGCAACATCAACTCTTTCGGCTTTAGGGGTGAGGCACTTCCCTCCATAGGTGCTGTCGCAAGGCTTACCATAATTTCCCGAGCCAAGTCCTCCCCCGAAGCATACAAAATCACGGTAGAGGGCGGGGAAAAATCCGCCATAAGTCCCGCACCTCTGTCCCGTGGCACAAAAGTAGAGGTGCGCGATATGTTTTACGCCACTCCCGCTCGATTAAAGTTTTTAAAGGCGAGCACCACCGAAACCGGCAAGATAGAGGACACGATAAAGCACATCGCCATGTCTAATCCCGCCATTTCATTTACCTTGAAAGATGAGAAGAAAGAGCGCCTTAACTATCCTCAAGCACCTGATTTGCAAACCCGTTTCAGCGACATTATGAAAGAGGATATTTCAGGCAATTTTGCTACTCTCGCCACCGCCGGCAATGGCGTAGAGATTACGGGTTTTGCCTCACTTCCCACATATACAAGGGGCAATTCGCTTCAGCAATATCTTTTTGTTAACGGCAGACCCGTAAAGGATAGATTGCTTCTAGGCGCGATAAGGGGCGCGTACCAAGGTCTTATCCCGTCCGATCGCTTTCCCGTTGTAGCGATTTTTATTCAAATGCCCGCAAGTGATGTTGATGTCAATGTCCACCCCGCCAAAACCGAAGTAAGGTTCAAAGACTCGAGCATTATCAGAGGCCTCATGGTTACCGCTATCAGAAATGCTCTTTTAGATTCCCATTTCAAAGTAGCGCAAACCATCTCCGAGGACGCTTTAAAAAGCTTTCGAAGCTCTGACTTGCCGAGTGCGACGACTAATAAAAATGCCTTTAATTTTCAATATAGTTTTTGGCAAAGTTCAAGTAAAAAATCAACTGCAAATACTTTGTTTGAAGCCCGCTCCGCTTATGTCTCCGAGCCTGCTTTCACCGCCGAAAGCAATCCCGAATTGCCCGCATGTGAGGAAGAGGATTTTCCTCCGCTGGGTCTGGCACGCGGACAACTTCACGAAACTTATATTGTCTCGCAAACCAAGGACGGCATAGTTATCGTTGACCAGCACGCCGCCCATGAGCGCCTTACTTACGAAAAAATCAAAAATGCCAAAGGCACTGCCGAAAGCCAACTTCTTTTAACTCCCGAGATCGTGGATTTGCCCGAAGCAAATGCCGCCGGCCTTTTAGCCCTTAAAGATGAGTTGGAAAAGCTTGGCTTGGTGATAGACGGCTTTGGCGAAGGTGCAGTTGCCGTCCGCGCCGTCCCTGCCATTATCAAAGATACCGACATCAAAAAGCTGATAGAGGACTTATCCGATACTATTGCCGACTTCAAAGGCGCTCTTTCGCTGGAAAATAAGATAAAGGACATTTGCGCCAAGATGGCTTGTCACGGCTCGGTAAGGGCAGGGCGCAGGCTGAATGCCGACGAGATGAATGCACTTTTGCGCCAAATGGAACAGACCCCTAATTCCGGCCAATGTATCCACGGCCGCCCGACTTATATTGAATTAAAACTCAAAGACATTGAAAAACTCTTTGGGAGAAGGTAATTTCACAAAATTGTTTATAAGGAGAACAGCAACAATGACTAAAGCTCAACCTACCGCAAACTTAGATAAACTTTTTAAACCCAAAACCGTAGCTCTAATCGGCGCGTCCAACCGTCCGGAATCGGTCGGCTCGGTCACGATGAGGAACTTGCTTTCGGGTGGCTTCAAGGGCGAGATATGGCCCGTTAATCCCAAAGGCGAGCCGATACACGGTGCAAAATGTTATAAAAGCATTGATGAGCTTCCCGCGGCTCCCGACTTGGCAATTTTAACAATTCCGCCAAAGGCCGCGCCCGAATCCATTGAGCTTTTGGCAAAAAAAGGTAACAAGTTTGCCGTTATTATTGCCGCCGGTCTTAACAATAAGGACGAAGGCGAGACGGAGACTTGGCAAGCCCGCTGCCTTAGAACTGCCGCCGAAAACGGCATGCGCCTTATCGGACCCAACTGCCTTGGCGTGCTTTCCCCGCATGTCGGCTTAAACGCCAGCTTCTCCTCAACACCCGCTAATAAAGGCAAGATCGCCTTTGTATCGCAATCAGGTGCGCTTTGCGTATCGGTTTTGGATTGGGCAAAGAATAAAGGCATAGGCTTTTCCAAGTTCATATCCATAGGCGATGCTGCCGACCTTAATTTTGATGACTTGCTGGAATATCTGGCAAACGACAAAGATACCAACGCCGTCTTTATGTATATTGAATCCGTAAAGCGCAGAGCAAAGTTCATGAAAGCCGCTCTTGCCGCTTCAAAAAAGAAACCCATTTTTGCCATAAAATCGGGACGCGTCCCCGAAGGCGCGGCTGCTGCCGCATCGCATACGGGCGCCTTAGCCGGTGGCGACAATGTCTATGATGCCGCCTTCTTGCGTGCCGGTGTTGTCCGCTTGGACGATTTGGAAGACATGTATAACGCCGTCCAATTTTTGGAATACCGTAACAAAGTCAAAGATGAGTATGTCACCATTTTAACCAACGGCGGAGGCCCCGGCGTTTTGGCGGTTGACGGGCTTATCAAAGCAGGCGGACACCTAACCAAACTTTCCGACGATACCAAAAAGAAGCTGGACGAGGTTTTGCCTTCCACTTGGTCGCATAACAATCCGGTTGATATTATCGGCGATGCACCGGGTTCTCGCTATGCCGACGCCTTGAAAGTATTGCTAAAGGCCAAAGAAGTAGGCGAGATTTTAGTCATGTATGTTCCCACGGGAATCTCCTCGGGCTCGGAAGTCGCCGAAAAAGTCCTCGCCGTTGAAAAGGAAGCAAAGTCCGGTCGCATTTTCGGCTGCTGGGTCGGGGGCGATGTCGTCATGCCGGGGATAAAGATGTTTAACGCCGAAGCCCATCTTCCTTGCTTTGAATCCGGTGAAAGAGGCGTAAAGGGCTTTATGAGCCTTAACGATTTTTACGCTCTTCGTGCTCAAAGGGACAAGGACGACAAAGAAAAATCCAAGTCTAAAAAAACGGACAAGAAGAAGGTTGCCGCCATTTTCCAAACCGTGATGAAGGAAGGCCGCTCCATGCTTACCGAAGTTGAAGCAAAGGCGGTCTTTGAGGCTTATAACATTCCGGTTATCAAGACCCGCATTGCCGAAACTCCTGCCGAGGCAAAGAAACTTGCAAAGGAAATCGGCACTACCGTTGCTCTTAAAATCCTTTCGAACGATATCTCTCACAAGTCGGATGCCGGCGGCGTTGCTCTTAACCTTGAAACTCCCGAGGCGGTAGAGCAAGCGGCAATTACCATGCTTGCCAAGATTAAGAAGGGCTTCCCCAAGGCCAAGATTGACGGCTTTACCGTCCAGCAAATGGTAGCAAAGAAAAATCCGCACGAGATTATCGTCGGCGTTACCACTGACCCCATTTTCGGACCTGTGCTTATGGTGGGGCAGGGCGGCACTGCTGTTGAAATCATCAAGGACACGGCTATTGCCTTACCGCCCTTGAACGAGGCGCAGGCTCTTGACGCTATAAAGCGCACCAAAGTTTATGACTTGCTCAAAGGCTACCGCGACAGACCTGCTGCCGATATCAAAGCCATCACCGATGCGATGATTCAAATCGGACAGCTTGTGGTTGATTTTCCGGAACTCACGGAGCTTGACGCCAATCCTTTATTTGTGGATGAAGACGGAGCAATCGCCGTTGATGCCAGAATAGTGGTAAAGCCCTATGAAGGCCGCCCCGACAGATTGGCAATGGGATAGGTTAAGGAGATAAAAGAAAGCAAGTCCCTGCCTTGATAAAAAAGGCCGATGATTAGGCCAGCACGCTGACGACGGCCTTTGCCGCTATGCCTTCACCGCGACCGGTAAAACCAAGGCCTTCGGTGGTCGTGCCCTTCACATTGACAGATGTTTCGGGAATCCCAAGCATCAAAGAGACCTTGCCCACCATCTCGGCACGATATTCGCCTATCTTCGGCGCTTCACAAATAATGGTGATGTCGGCATTGATAATCTGTCCTCTCTTCTCACGCACCATATCCACGGCGTGCCGCACAAAGATAGAGGAATCCGCGTCTTTCCACTGCTCATCGGAGGGAGGAAAGTGCATACCGATATCCCCGCCGCCGATTGCGCCGTAAATTGCATCTGCCAAGGCGTGCAAGGCTACATCTGCATCGGAATGCCCGAGCAGAGCCTTTTCATAAGGTATTTTAACTCCGCACAAAGTAACTTCTTCACCTTCCGTAAAAGCGTGAACATCAAAGCCTGCGCCGACTTTTACCATCGCGCCTAAATCTCCTTTATTTGCCATTTCCAAATCTTCCAAAGTAGTAATTTTAATGTTTGTCGTCGAACCGTTTACGGTGACGACCTTAATGCCGCAAGCCTCCGCCGCGGAAGCGTCATCGGTAAGCTTCATTTTGCGAGTTTTCTTGCTTGATATTAAAATATCTTTATAGACAAAGCCTTGAGGCGTTTGCGCCCGCCACAAAACCGAGCGGTCAATGGTATAAGCAACGGTATTAGAACCTACTGCTACTTTTTTGATAGTATCGGTAACCGGTATCACCGGCACTACTCCCTGCTTATTTCCCAAAGGCGCAATGACATTAGATATCACCTGATGCGAAACAAAAGGTCTGGCTGCGTCGTGAATAAGCACAAACTCGGGCTTTTCCTTCTCAATAGCTTCCAAGCCGAACCTGACAGACTCCTGCCTATCTTTGCCGCCGAAACAATGAGGCAGGACATCAAGCCCTTTAACCGCCTCCTCATAAAGCTCTACATCATCGGGGTGAATGACCACCTTTACCGCCGTTATGTCGGGGTGAGAAAGAAAAGTCTCGACCGTATGGGTAAGTATCATCTTACCGTGCAAAAGGTGATATTGCTTAGGCGTTCCCTCGCCAAAGCGACTGCCGCGACCCGCCGCCACAATTAACGCTATGATTTTTTGCATAATTTGTTATCCTTATTTTTACAAAAAAGAATATAAACTAACAGCAAAATAAAATAAAGATGAAACTTCAATTTGATATAAAAGCCTGCCTTGCGCCGCTTGCCGAAATCACCGACATTCCTTTTCGTTCTTTGGTAAGGGAGTTTTCCTCGTGCCTTATGTTTACCGAAATGATATCGGCGGCAGGCGCTTTCCAGAATAACCAAAAGACCGTGGGTATGATGAAGCTCGCCCCTTACGAACACCCCATCGGGGTCCAGCTTTTCGGTCATAATCCCGAACAACTGGCCGCTGCGGCAAAAATGGCGGCAGATTCCGGCGCCGATATGATAGATATAAACATGGGTTGCCCCGTAAAAAAGATAATCTCGGACGGCAACGGCTCGGCTCTAATGAAAGATGAAGCGCTGGCAGGCAGGATTGTCGAGGCCGTGGCCAAAGCCGTATCCTTGCCCGTATCGGCAAAGTTCCGCAAAGGCTTTTCGGCAGACAGCATCAACGCCGTATCCTTCGCCAAAACATTGGAATCCGCAGGGGCAAGCCTTGTCACCGTGCACGGTCGCACAAGGGCCGAGTTTTATTCGGGCAGGGCGGATTGGGATATTATCGCCAAGGTAAAAGAAGCGGTTAAAATCCCCGTCATTGCCAATGGCGACATCACTTCGCCCGAAACCGCTCTTAAATGCTTAAAGCAAACGAAGGCAGACGGCGTGATGATAGGCAGAGCCAGCCTCGGCCACCCCTGGGTAATGGGTCAGATTGCCGCCGCCGTTCATAACGAGCCTATTCCCGCCACTCCAACCATTGCCGAGCAAAAACAAATAGTTATAAAGCACCTTAATGCTATGTTAGACTTTTACGGCGAGCCGAGCGGGCTTTTCCAATTCAGAAAGCACCTTTGCTGGTATGTCACGGGCAAAAAAGGCGCGTCAAAGTTCCGCGAAGCAATAAATCATATTCAAGACAAAAATATAGTTTTAGAATCCATTGCAAAGTTTTATGATGAGCAAGAAAGTTGAGATGAGAATAAAAATGACAGCGATAACAAAGGAAAACAAACCTAAAGCTAAAAAAGGGCTTGACTACTACACCCGCCTTTTTAAGCGCTTTGGCGTTTGGGCAAGGAAAGTAGATTTATCAAGGAAGCTGAGCTACCTGCTTGCTCTGGCGGCTTTAATCAGCGGCGTTGCTACATACTTTGCCTTTACCCTTCCCGAAGGTCCCGATACACAGCTTGTCCTTTTGCTGCTATACTTGGATTTAGCATTGCTGCTTTGCTTGGTCATTCTGCTTATTAGGGGGCTTCTAAAAGTATGGTATGAAAAGCGCCAAGGCAGCATAGGTTCCGGCCTACATGTTCGCTTTGTGCTTTTATTCCTTATTATAACGGCGATGCCCACCATTTTGGTTTCGGCCTTCTCGGCATTTTTCTTTAGCGTGGGTTTGCAAGCGTGGTTCGGTGATCAGGTTTATAACGCTGTCCGTGAATCTAAAAATGTCGCCGAGGCCTACTTTAAAGAACACACCAACAGCATAACCGCTGATGTTTACTCGGTAATGTATGACATTGACACGATAAAGATGAGCAAGGACAATATTGAAAAGATACTAAACGCCAAGCTCATATCCAAAGGCGTTGATGAGGCGATAGTCTTTGATGTCTCGGGCAAGATTATCGCAAAGGCGGGCTACACCTTTACCCTAAGCTCCGAGGTCGTGCCTTTTACCGCGCTTAAACAAGCCGACAGCGGCGATATTGTGGTAAGTGTCAGCGATAACAATGACTGGGTCAAAGCATTGGTGCGTATTCCCGGCAGCATATCCTACTTATATGTCGGGCGCATGGTTGATCCTGCGGTCGTCAGCCACATTGAGCGCGCCACGATTGCCGCCAACAATTACGAGACCCTGGAAGGCCGGCGCTCCATGATAGAGCTCACCTTTACGGGCATTTTCATCATAGTCTCGCTTTTGCTGATGGTAGTTGCGGCTTGGGTAGGTATGATATTTGCTTCGCGCATATCCACTCCCATCGTGCATTTGATTGACGCCGCGGACAAAGTGCGCTCGGGCGATTTCTCCGTAAGGGTAGAGGAAAACGGCCACAAAGACGAGTTAAGCATTTTGACTCGCGCTTTTAATCGTATGATGGGCGAGCTCAACGAACTGCAAGCCGCGCAAAGAAAAGCCGCTTGGGCAGATGTGGCAAGACGCATCGCTCACGAAATAAAAAATCCTCTCACACCCATTCAACTTGCCGCCGAGCGTTTAAAACGCAAATACGAGGGGCAGATAAAGGACAATGCCGAAGACTTCGCCACTTGCACCGACACCATTATCCGCCATGTCGCGGACATAGGGCGCATGGTGGACGAGTTCTCGGCGTTTGCTCGCATGCCTGCCCCCGTGTTTAAAAAGACGGACATTCGCAACATCATTGAACAAGCGGTGTTCTTGCAAAAGAACGCTCACCCGAAAATCAACTTTACGACCAACATTCCCGGCAAAGAAGTTTATTTCAGCTGTGATAATCAACAAATTTCCCAAGTCGTCACCAACATTTTAAAAAATGCCGTTGAGGCAATTACCGATGGTGACGAGAAGAAAGGCAGAATTGACATATACCTAAGCCAAACGGCAAAGGGGGACATAACCTTAAAAGTGATTGACAACGGCAAAGGACTTCCCAAAGGCGAAGCCAAAGACAAAATTACCGAGCCTTATGTCACCACCAAGGCCAAAGGAACGGGGCTGGGACTTGCCATTGTAAAGAAAATCATTGAAGATCACAAAGGAACCTTAACTCTCGAAGACGGCACAAAAGGCGGCGCCGTCGTCACCATCTCCTTTCCTTATGAGGGCAAAAGCAAATGAGTGCAAACATTCTTATAGTTGACGATGAAAAGGATATCAGAATGCTCGTCGCGGGCATTCTGCAAGACGAAGGCTATAATGTCCTGGAAGCAGGAGACAGCGACGAAGCTTTATCCCTTTACAAAGGAGAAAGACCCGATTTGGTCATTTTGGACATTTGGTTGGAAGGCAGCCCCCTTGACGGTATGGATATCCTAAAGGCAATTCGCGAACAGGACAGTGTCACACCCGTAATCATGATGTCGGGCCACGGCAACATAGAAACCGCGGTCAGCTCCATAAAGGTCGGCGCTTATGACTTTATTGAAAAGCCGTTTAAGTCCGACCGCCTTTTGCTTGTCATAAAAAGAGCGCTTGAGAATAACCGCCTTAAACGAGAAAACGAGGATTTGCGCAGGCAAATGTTCGGCGATGAAGAACTTGTCGGCACATCTTTAAGCATGCAAATGCTGCGCCAAACCTTGAATAAAGCGGCCCCTACGCAATCTCGCATTATCATCACGGGCGCACCCGGCTCGGGTAAAGAATTGGTGGCAAAGCAAATCCATCTGAAATCCAACCGCAAAGACGCTCCCTTCATGATTATAAATTGCGCAGGTTTAACCGACGACAGGGGCGAGGCTGAAATCTTCGGCGAAGAGAAAAACGGCGAAGTCATCAAAACGGGCATTTTGGAAAAGGCGGACGGCGGCACGGTCCTTCTTGACGAAGTCCACGAAATGCCGATAGGAATCCAAAGCAAAATGGTGAGATTTATCCAAGAGGAGGGCTTTGAACGCTTGCACGGCAACAAGCGCATTAAAAGTGACATTCGCTTTTTGTCCTCATCAACCAAAGACCTCCTTGCCGAAGTAAAGGCAGGCAAACTTCGTGAGGATTTATACTATCGCCTGAATGTCATTCCCGTTCGCGTTCCTCCCTTAAAAGAAAGACGCGGCGACATAGCCCTTTTGGTATCCTATTTTCTAAATCGCTTCGCTACGATGAAGTCCAAAGATGCTCCGCATTTCAAAAACGACGCGCTTACTTTGTTTGAAAGCTACGACTGGCCCGGCAATGTCCGCCAACTTAAAAACATTTTAGAATGGCTTATGATTATAAACGCCGAGGATTGCAAAGAAATAACCGCGGATATGCTACCTGCCGAAATTAACTCCTCTGCTCCCGATTCTTTGAGGTGGGAGCGCTCGGAATCCATAATGTCGCTACCTTTAAAAGACGCCAGAGATGTATTTGAAAAAGAGTATCTGGAAGCGCAGTTAAAGCGCTTCGGCGATAATGTGTCCAAGACCGCGAGCTTCGTGGGTATGGAACGCTCGGCCCTTTATCGCAAATTTAAAACTCTTGGCATTGATACCAAGAATTAAGGAATAAGGAAAAGGAATAAGTCTATGAAAACAATTATTTGCGGAGCAGGGCAAGTCGGCACTGATATTGCCGAGTATCTGTCCGATGAGGCAGACTCGGTAACTTTAATAGATCCCGACATTAAACTGATCGACGAGCTGAACGAGAAAATAGATGTCAGGGCCATTGCCGGCAACGGCTCTTATCCGGATATTTTACAAGCCGCGGGTGCCGAGGACACGGATATGATTGTAGCGGTTACCCCTTCGGATGAGCTTAATATGGTGATTTGCTCGGTTGCCCACTCTTTATTTAACATTCCCACCAAGATAGCTCGCATAAGAGCTCCCGAATACTTGGGCAGGCGCTGGCCGAAGCTCTACACCAAAGGCAATATCCCTATTGATGTTATCATATCTCCGGAGATGGAAATGGCTAAATCCATTACCAGAACTTTATCCGTCCCCGGCGCGTTGGAAGTCTTGCCTTTGGCGGACGGCAAGCTCTACCTTCTAGCCATGCGTTGCAAAAAAGACTGTCCCTTAATTAACACTCCTATTGAGAAAATAGGTGCGGTTGCTCCCGATTTGCACCTCAGCATCATAAGCATAATCCGCTCCGGTCACAGCCTTGTGCCGCATTCGGACGAGCAAATAGAGGAGCATGACGAGGTATACTTTCTTATCCCTTCCGAAGAAGTTGCCAAGGCAGGGGCTGCATTTGGCTATGACGAGCCGACCTCGGGCAAGATTATTATCTTTGGTGCGGGCAGGACAAGTCTTTTCCTTGCCGAGAGCTTGCTTGAAGCCGACTCTTCGCGCAACATCACCATAATTGAAAAGGATAGCCGGTTAGCCGAAGCCGCCGCTAACGCTCTTACCGGCGTCAATGTCATAAACGGCGACTTTTTGGAATACGAGATATTGGAGGAAGCCGGCATAAGACAAGCCGAAACCGTCATAGCGCTGACTTCGTATGATGAAGACAATATCCTTGGCGCGCTTTTGGCAAAACGCTACGGGGTAAGGCAAACTTTTTCCTTAACAGGCAAAATGGCGTATCACAGTCTGATTGCCAACTTGGGTATTGATGTCGTTTTGGATCCGAAGGCAGTGACCTTATCCGGCATTATTCGCAATGTCCGTAAAGGCTTCGTCAAATCGTCCTTTGCGATTGAAGGCGGGATTGCCGAGCTTTTGGAGATAGATATATCCGAGGAAACGGGACATATTCACAAAAAGGTCGGCAGCCTTGACCTGCCCAAAGGAGTATTTCTCGGCGCGATTTTGCGAAGGGATAAGTTTATCGTCCCCACCGAGAACCTTACCTTTGACAAAGGCGATAAGCTCTTTTTTCTTGCCAGACACAATGCGGTTAAGTCATTGGAAAAAACATTTTCCGGCGGGCTCGGTCTGTTTTAGTATGGACTTTCAAATTAAAAGCGTTATATGCTATAAGCTCTTGATTGATACCACCGCAACAATAAGAACAAAAGGAAGGCCAAAATGTCAAATCTCAAAGAAGAAAATGTCCAGAACATGTTTTTAGAAACTTTAAAGAACAGCCGCGCTCCCGTCACGATATTCTTGGTGTGCGGCGTCCGCTTACAGGGCGTTGTCACCCACTTTGACGACAAGACGATACTTCTTAAAAGGGAAGGGCATACGCAGCTTGTGTTCAAGCATTCCGTATCAACGGTTATGCCCATTGACCCCATAGACATTGACGACATGGACGACTCGTCCGGTAAAAAGGGCAAGGCCTAGGAAAGCTTAAAAACAAAAAAAGGGAAGTCATATAACATTGCCACAAAAAGAAAAACAAAACGCCATTGTTATATATCCCGCTTTAGTAGTATCTCCGGCCAACTCTTCAAAAGCGCCGCTTCGTTCGTCTTCCGCCAGACTGGCCGAGGCGGTAGGGTTGGCCGAGGCAATATCCTTAAATGTAGTCTTTTCCGAAACCGTTAATCTCAGCAATATCAAGCCCGCGACCTTCATAGGTGCCGGCTCGGTTGAAAGAATCGGAGGCTTGGTAAAGGGCTTAGATGCGGATTTAGTCATCATGGACTGCCAGCTTTCCCCCATGCAGCAACGCAATTTGGAAAAAGTCTGGGGAGCAAAGGTTATTGACCGCACCGCCTTGATTTTGGAAATTTTCGGCGAACGCGCCAGCACGAGAGAAGGCGTTTTGCAAGTGGAACTTGCGCACCTTTCATACCAAAAAAGCCGCCTTGTCAAAAGCTGGACTCATTTGGAAAGGCAGCGCGGCGGAACGGGCTTTTTGGGCGGCCCCGGTGAAAAGCAAATTGAAATGGACCGCCGCATCATCGGCGAAAAAATCATAAAGCTCAAAAAGGATTTGGAAGCCGTAAAGAGGACCAGAGGCCTTCACCGCAAGGCGCGAAGCCGCGTCCCTTACCCTGTTGTCGCGCTTGTCGGCTATACCAACGCCGGCAAATCCACGCTTTTTAATCAGATAACCGGCGCGGGCGTTTTGGCAAAGGATCAGTTGTTCGCGACCCTTGATACCACCATGCGGCAAATCACCCTTCCTGCCGGCTCGCATGCTATTTTATCCGATACGGTCGGCTTTATCTCGGAACTTCCCACGGAACTCGTCGCCGCATTCAGAGCCACTTTAGAGGAAGTGCTGGAAGCCGACATTATCCTTCATGTTCGAGACTGCGCTCACCCCGATTCCGCCGCGCAAAAAGAAGATGTGCTGCAAGTTTTAAAAGGTCTCGGCGTCGGCGATAAGATGGAACATTCCATGATTGAGGTGCTGAACAAAGTCGATTTGCTTGACCCTGCCACTCGCTCGGGAATGCTTTCCTCCTCAAAGCGCAAAAATAAAGTCATTGCCGTATCTGCCGTTACGGGTGAGGGCTTGCCCCGCCTGCTTGAACTTATTGAAGAATATTTGAGCAGGTCGAAGATTGACTTTACCGTAAAAATCGACAGCTCCGACGGCGCAAAGATTTCTTGGCTCTACCGCCACGCCGAAGTTATAAAACGCAAAGACGATGCTATGTTGTCCACTCTCTATGTCAGAATGGAAAAATCTGATATTGAAAGATTGAAAAGTATGCTAAAAGAAGTATCCGGAGACAAAGACAATGCTTGATACCATAACCGACATAGTGTCCGATATAATAGAAGACACCGCGCAAGAGTGCATTCTGCCTTACTTTCGCCATTTAAAGGCAGGCGATATCACAACCAAAAAAAGCCCGAATGACTATGTCACCGTTGCGGATATAAAGGCCGAGCAGTATCTTTCGCAAAGACTTAAAAAGCTTGTTCCCGGTTCGGTTGTTTTAGGTGAGGAGGCCTCCTTTAAAAATCCTAAAGTTTTTGAGTCCCTTTGCTATCCCGATACTACGGTTTGGATAATTGACCCTTTGGACGGCACAAAGAACTTCATCAAGGGGCAAAGCATCTTCGGCATCATTGTTTCAATGGTGATAAACGGCGAGACGGTTGCCGGCTGGATAAACATTCCCTTGCATAAAAATGTCATGATTGCCGGCGAAAAGGGCTCGGGCGTTTGGAGCCAGGGCATAAAGCTTTGCACCACCAGCTTCAATAAAGAATTATGCCGCATGAAAGGCTCTTTAAGCATTGAGATTCCGAGCCTTAACGAAAAGATTCGCAGCAAATTATGGTGGGGCAGTGCGGCTTTTTCCTACGCCATGCTTCTTACGCGCAACATTCATTTTGCCATTTACCGCACCCACCCTTTGCAACCTTGGGACCACGCCGCCGGTGTTTTCTTACATAAAGAGGCGGGAGGAGTAAGCGGATTTATTGACGGCTCGCAATATCGTCCTTTCCCTATCGACAGCACCTTAATCCTTGCTCCGGACGAGGAAATATGGCAGGAGTTGGCACATACGGTTAAAGCCGACGCCGCGCCTTAATTTCCTTTAAACCCGTATTATAAACTTAAGTCTATCTTCTTTTTTCTTCGCCGTTTGTTTTAAATGACTTTCAGGGGCGGTTTTCTTTAAGGGCTAAAGTCGGGCCGCCCCTGCTTAAAAAACTTTATATCAAGAAGGAGATAGAAAATGTTACTAGGAACCAGATATCCGACATTGGCATTTCATACGGGTGGAGCAGGTCAGGCTGATGACGGAATACCACCTCAGCCGTTTGAAACTTTTTGTTATGATTCCGCGCTTACCCAAGCCAAGATTCAAGACTTTAATGTTGTTCCCTACACTTCGGTTTTACCTCCCGAGCTGTTTAACAACATTGTTCCCGTTGAAAAGGTTGAAAAGAACTTTAAACACGGTGCCGTTTTGGAAGTAATCATGGCAGGGCACGGAGCAGATGTCGCCGATCATAAGGCCATTGCCACCGGTATCGGTATATGCTGGGGCAAGGACAAAAAGGGCAACTTCCTTGGCGGTTGGGCCGCGGAGTATGTAGAGTTCTTTGATACCTTCATTGATGACGATATCGCCAAGGCTCACTGCGAAATGTGGCTTACCAAATCTTTGAATCACGAACTGATGTTGAGAGATGTTGAAAAGCACAGCGAGTTCCAATTCTTCCACAACTTTGTGAACATTAAGCAGCGTTTTGGATATTCTCTGACGGCTCTGGGCTTTTTGAATTTTGAAACAACCGATCCCGTAAAGCTTTAAGAAAACAAACAGGCGAGGAAAATCAACACTTCCTCGCCTTTTTTTCTTTTTAAGGAGAATAAAATGAGTGATACAAACAAGAAAATAAGCAAAGGCGGATTGGGCGTATTGGCACTTTCCGCAATTGTTATAAGCTCGATGATAGGCGGCGGAGTTTATAACCTTCCCCAAAACATGGCCTCGGTCGCAGGGGCGGGAGCGGTTATTATCGCGTGGCTCATCACCGGCATCGGCATTTACTTCATCGCCAATTCTTTCCGCGTGCTATCCGTAGTAAAACCAGACCTAAAAGCCGGTATTTACATGTATTCAAGAGAAGGCTTCGGACCATACATGGGCTTTACGATAGGGTGGGGCTATTGGCTTTGTCAGATATTCGGAAATGTAGGCTACGCGGTCATTACCATGGACGCGCTTAACTACTTCTTCCCGCCATATTTTGAAGGAGGCAATAACCTCTATTCAATCATAGGCGGCTCAATCATAATATGGGTGTTTAACTTCCTTGTATTAAAGGGCGTAAAACAGGCGACTATCGTCAATATCATAGGAACATCAGCTAACTTCATTGCTTTAACTTTGTTTGCTATCATATTGATTTTTATGTTTAATATCGACAAGTTCTCTTTCGACTTCTGGGGCCACATGGTAGGCGGCGGAGAAAAGGATCTCGGCTCCATTCCCGACCAGGTCAAAGCGACAATGCTGGTCACTCTTTGGGCCTTTATAGGTATTGAAGGCGCGGTGGTCATGTCCGGCAAAGCGAAAAGCCAGCAAGATGTGAGCCGTGCAACCATAATAGGCTTTATCGGCTGTCTTACCATCTACGCACTTCTTTCGCTTTTGCCGTTTGGCTTTATGACCCAAGCGGAAATAGGCGCGGCCGCACCCCCTTCCACGGCGGCGGTTTTGGAAAGAGCCGTCGGACCTTGGGGCAGCTGGCTTATGAATGCCGGCATGTTGATAGCGGTTTTATCCAGCTGGCTGGCTTGGACCATGATTGCCTCGGCAATTCCTCATGCCGCCGGAGAGAACGGCACTTTCCCGAAGGTTTTTGCCAAGACTAACAAGAACGAAGCTCCCTGCGTGTCGCTTTGGGTTACCAGCATCATCATGCAAATAACCATGATTTTGGTTTATTTCGCGGATGACGCTTGGAACACGATGTTAAGCATAACAGGCGTAATGGTTTTGCCCGCCTATCTTACCAGCACGGCCTACTTATGGAAGCTTTGCGAGGACGGCGAGTATCCGACAACGGGCGTATCGGTAAAAAGAAGCACTTCTTTACTAAGCGGTATTTTGGGCTCGGTGTTTGCCGTTTGGCTTTTGTATTCTGCCGGAGTTTCATATTTGCTTATGGCAGTATGCTTCTTGGCAATCGGCATTCCCGTCTTTATATGGGCGAGAATGGAGGCCAAGGACGGCAAACCGATTTTCACCTGCGGAGAAAAGATACTGGCCGGAGCTATCATTGCGATAGCAATTGCCGCGATTGTCTTTTTCTGCCAAGGGATAATCAAGGTATAGCCCGATAGCCTGACAAGGGCAAAAACTCCCAAGACAAAGGCGGGACTAACTCCTCCCGCCTTTTTCTTGTTTGCCCGCTGCTTGCTTTTTGCGCTTTAGAAGGTTTTTGCGAAGTGCCTCGGCCTCAAGGATAAAGCGCTCTTTCTCCCGTTTGGTCATGGGGATTTCGTCCGACACGTACTTGCCGGCATCAATGTCAATTGCTTCTTTCTCTTCCATACCACTTCACTCCATAAAGAAAAAATCCTTTAGGCGCATGGTATCTTCTGCACAAGTTTTAGCAAGCGAAAAGATAGAGCCAAAAAAATGTTGCCCTTACAAAAGTTTTGCGCTACACTTCACGCACAAACAAAGGCGTAAAGGACATAAAATGTTCGTATATAGTTTGATAACAACCACTTTCACCACCACCCCTTAAAGGGGTTATTCGCGCTTTTCAAACATATTTTTATCAGTTATATTCCCGAAAATCTTTTTTAAATCTATTTTATAGAAGGCATTAGACTATGCAAAACGAACAAAAACAACAACTCCACAATATCCGCCATTCTGCCGAACACATCTTGGCAGAGGCTATGTATAACCTTTTCCCCGGCGTTAAAATGGCCATGGGCCCCGCCACCGAAGACGGCTTTTACGGCGACTTTGATATGCCGGAAGGCGTCGTCGTTTCGGTTGATGATCTGCCCAAACTTGAAGCCGAGATGAAGCGCATCATCGACAAGCGCCTGCCCCTTACCAAAAAGGAAATCAGCGCCAAAGAGGCTCGCGAGCTTTTTAAGGGTAACGAGTATAAGCAGGAATGGATTGACGCGATTGAAGCGCGCGGCGAGAACATCTCGGTTTACTGGACGGGCGACGAGTTCGTTGACCTTTGCGCCGGTCCTCACGCCAACTATACCAACGAGATAAAGGCGTTTAAGCTCTTATCGGTTGCGGGCGCTTACTGGCACGGCGACAGCAAAAACAAAATGCTTACGCGCATTTACGGCACGGCTTTTCCCTCAAAGCAAGAGCTCGCCGATTATTTAACCATGCTTGAAGAGGCCAAAAAGCGCGACCATAGAAAGCTCGGCAAGGAAATGGATTTATTCCACTTTGAACCGGAATACGCCCCCGGCTCGGTTTTTTGGCATGACAAGGGCTACTTTGTGTATAGAAGTCTGGTTGAGTATATCCGCAAGCGCCAACAGGCAAACGGCTATATTGAAGTCGTAACTCCCGCCGTTATGGACAGGTGCCTTTGGGAGACTTCGGGACATTGGGAAAAGTATGGCGAACATAACTATTCCGGCTCGACCGAGGACGGCAAAATCTTCTTTATCAAGCCGATGAGCTGCCCCGGCGGACTTTTGATATATA
>JAEEGL013334480.1_pt1 | contig 63189 bp, 50 predicted proteins | sample 9134231 | NCBI WGS metagenome assembly JAEEGL01 (sample SAMN16246548, study PRJNA631951) | gut metagenome | biome: gut microbiome; feature: rumen; material: fiber-attached | host: Bos | place: Iran: Karaj | collected 2018-10
GCATTGTAAGCAAAGCGCACACTAAGGGCAGAGATTTTTATTCGCAGCCAAGGATTTTTTCATTTAGTTTTTTGCATTATTTAAAAAATAAAATCCGGCGGAGAAGAAAAACTCTGACCGCATTGTAAGCAAAGCGCACATTAAGGTCAGAGATTTTTATTCGCAGCTAAGGATTTTTTCATTTAGTTTTTTTGCATTATTTAAAAAATAAAATCCGGCGGAGAAGAAAAACTCTGACCGCATTGTAAGCAAAGCGCACACTAAGGGCAGAGATTTTTATTCGCAGCTAAGGATTTTATTTTTTAAATACCTATTACATGATTTTCAACTTTATCCTGAACATACTTTATAAAATCTTCAACTTTCATTGATTTCTGTTCAAGATTACTGTCGGCACGGAAGCGTACACTTACAGTTTTTTCTTTCTGTTCATTTTCACCGACAATCAGGATGTAAGGAGTCTTGTGCTCCTTTGTTACCATCTTAATTTTACTTCTCATGTTATCGGTAGAAAGATATGCATTTGCACGAATATCATTAGCCAGCAAAGCTTCTGTAACTTCTTTGGCATATCCGTCAAGGTCATTTGTTACAGGAATTACAGCAACCTGTTCAAAAGCAAGCCAGGTCGGGAAAAGCCCTGCAAAGTTTTCAATTAAGATACCAAGGAATCGTTCGAATGAACCTAAAACTGCACGATGCAGCATTACAGGATGATGTTTCTGATTATCAGCACCAATGTATGTTGCATCAAGTCTTTCTGCTGAAGGAAGCTGATAGTCTACCTGAATTGTTCCACACTGCCACTCGCGTCCAAGCGTATCATAAAGTTTGAATTCAAGTTTAGGTCCATAGAAGGCTCCTTCACCTGGCTGAATTTCATAATCAAGTCCAGCTTCATGACATGCATCAGAAAGTGCTTTTTCTGCCCGTTCCCAGGTTGCAAGATCACCAACATGATCTTCCGGCATTGTAGAAAATTTTACCACCAGATCATCAAAACCAAAATCATGATAAATATTTTTCAGCAGTTTACAAAAACGTGCGACTTCAGAACCAATCTGCTCTTCTGTACATAAAATATGTGCATCATCCTGAACAAATCCGCGTACACGCATAATTCCATGCAGTGTTCCTGAAGGTTCGTTGCGGACATCATGCCCGAATTCAGCAAGGCGAAGCGGTAAATCTTTATATGAACGCTGTTTGCTTTTAAAAATTTCGAGAGCTCCAGGACAGTTCATCGGTTTAATGGCAAAAAGGCGTTTTTCGCTTTCTGTAATAAACATATTTTTCTGATAGTGTCCCCAGTGTCCAGAGCGTTCCCATAAAGTACGCGGCATAATTGCAGGAGTATTTACTTCATAATATCCGTCCCGCTTAACCATTTTACGCATATAATCCTGCATTACTGTATAAATTGTCCAGCCATTCGGATGCCAGAATATCTGTCCCGGATCTTCAGGATCAAGATGAAACAAATCCATTTCAACACCAAGCTTACGATGATCCCTCTTTTCTGCTTCTGCAAGCATTGCAAGATAATCTTTCAAGTCATTTGGTTTTGCAAAAGAAAGTGCATAAACCCGGGTAAGCATGGGACGGTCACTGTCTCCGCGCCAGTAAGCCCCGGCAATTTTATCCAGCTTGAAAGCCTGTGCATTAATCTCTTTTGTAGAACCAACATGAGGCCCACGACATAAATCTATATATCCATCCTGTTCATAAGTACTGATAACTGCATCAGACGGCAAATCATTTATCAATTCAATTTTATATGGTTCATCTGCAAAAAGTTTTAAAGCTTCTTCTTTTGAAATTTCTTTTCGTACGAACTCTGAACCAGTTGCAAGAATTTTCCGCATCTCTTTTTCAATTGCAGGAAAATCTTCTTCGGTCAATTTATGATCTGAAGGAAAATCAAAATCATAATAAAAACCATTTTCAATAGCAGGTCCTATTGCAATTTTTGTTCCCGGAAAAAGATGTTTTACGGCTTCTGCCATAACATGAGCTGTACTGTGACGGATAAGAGCAAGCTTTTGAGCTTCCATTTCTTTTTCTGATTTATCTGACATATTTATAAAAATCCTTTACCCCACCTGACGAATGGCGCGAGTGTTTTTATTATACCACTTATGTATTTTCGTTGCAATTTGATATACAAAAACTACCAGATTCTTATTCTACTTGCGAAATTACAGAATATATAGGATAATAAAATTATGTCAGATAATAGGGAATTTGTTACGCAGCTGCTGACTGCTATCGAAGAAAAAACACAATGGTATGACAACACAGAGTTACCTCATCTTCTGGATGAATACAGGTCGCTTCAGGCACACGTTGGAAACCTTACACAGGCTTTATTAAAAAAAGCCTCGATAACTGCTGACCCTTACAAACACGAAAAAAAAATCTCTGACATAGAGCTGATTAATGATTCTCCCTTTAATGATAATGAAAGAGCCGTTATTATAGGTTCACGTCTTTCTGACTATGATAATATGCTTGACTTTATCTGTAACTACATGAAATTTTCAGTTGAAACAATTACTGTCGACCGCATCAAAAAACTGATAATGTTAAACTCCACCTTTACCTGGAATTCATTGCAGATATCTTCAACAAAACCAAACACCAGAGCTTTAGCAGAATTACTGCAGTCAATCAGAATGGGAGGAGATCCTATTACAACCAGCGTTGTTAATGACAGTGTAAGTCAGGCAGGAAAAAGTATAACAAAAATAAATCTTGTTTTAAAAAATCTGTCAGATTTTAAAAAAGAAGTTTACAAAGCTGAAGTTCGTAAAAACATTACCTGTGATTCGCGGTATCCGCTAAATGAAAATCCTAATGCCCCTAGGGGAGTACTCATAGATTATATAAAGCACAATTTTGCTTCTGCAATGAAGCATCAGCCATATTACACTGAACTGATTGAAGAAATCTTAAAAGAAGATATCGGAGAATACAAAGAAAAAGCTCGTGAAGAAGTTCTTGCCAAACTTGCAGTAAAACAGGAAACTGCGAAGAAAAAAGAACGCAAAATCAATCCAAAAGACTGTCTGGTAGAAGGCATCAAAACCTTAGCGGCTTCAACTCCCCAATTAGATCAGGTGCTTTCAAAACTTCAGGACAATAAAAATCTTCTTGAAAGTGAACACAATTCTTTATGGGAGAAATTTAAAGCTGCGTGGCGAAAAGCTTTCGGTATGAATGAAAAACCTGTAACCTATAAAATTACAATTACAGATCAGTTGTCTCAGACTCAAAAGCAGGAAATAATTTCTTATCAGCATTTTGTAAACGCAATTGATAAACGTGCCAGATATTACGAAACACTGGCAACAAAATCTTCTTTACAATTCCAGAAACTGCAAAAACTTACAGATGATAAAATCGTAGATTTTTTAACACGACAAATTTCAGAATGCCAGCATCTTCTGGTTGAATTAAATGCACTGGATGAATATTTCAAAACTACAGTTGAGCCTTTGAATCGCTCTAAGGTTAAAGGAATCAAAATGGAAATCACTTCACTAAAAAATACAATTGTAAAAGCAAATCAACGTAAAGCTGACTATTCAGCCTATATTGAAGAACAGGCTCAGCTTAGAAAATTAGGAATTCTTAATGACTAAACTAAAAGCAATTATTCTCTGTTTTTTTTTATCAGTAACTCTGCTTTATGGCGGAGACTTTGATAAATCAGTTCAACGGACATTAAATGTTACAGTAAACGCATTTGAATATGTTCTTAATCCTTTTCTTGCAAACTATGCTTCTGAAGCACAAATTTTAAATGCGCTTTATGAAGGACTTTTTTCGTATCATCCGCAAACTTTAGAACCTGTACCATGTCTGGCTGAAAGCTATAAAATTTCCAGAAACAAACTAACCTGGACTTTTAATCTGCGCGATGGAATTAAATTTAGTAACGGAAAGCCAGTCACTTCACATGACATAAAACGCTCCTGGCTCACAGTTCTTTCGCCTGAAACGGATGCTCCGTTTGCTTCCCTGCTTGACTGCATCGAAGGAGCTACTTTATACAGAACTGGACAAGCCGAAGCTGATAAAGTCGGCATTATCGCAAAAGATGATAAAACACTTGTAGTCCGGCTGGTTTCTCCAACAGGACATTTTTCAAAACTCTTGTGTCATCATTCCTTCTCTGCTGTGAGTGAGGAAATGAATGTATACAGCGGTGCCTTCGTTCTGGAATCCTGCTCTCCTGAAAAAATTGTGTTAAAGAAAAATCCTGAATACTGGAATGCCGAAAATGTAGCAATTCCCGGAGTTAACATAATTCTTAGTGGTGATGAAGAACAGAATACATTCAACTTTAATGCCGGTCTTACAGACTGGGTCGACGGAACTGTACAGGCTGAAAACATCTTAGACAAAAGTGCATTAGCACTTGGAACTCAGTTTGGAACAGAATATCTTTTTTTCAAATCAGAAAAATCGCCATGGAATACTGATGATGCCCGCAATGCCTTGCTATATGCCATTCCCTGGGAAGAGTTACGAAAGAATCACTTAGTACCTGCTGATACTTTTATGATTGCCTTACGAGGATATCCAGATGTAAACGGCATTGCAGATACAGATTTAGACTATGCCGTTTCGCTTTTAGAAAAAGCAAACCTCAAAAAAAATGGTGTTTTACCGCCTGTAAAAATTGCTATCTCTGATACAAAATACTCCAGGGAAATGACAGAGATTCTGGACAAAGCATTTGAAAAAATCGGCGTTACACTTGAAGTTCAGAAAACTCCTCTCAACCGTTATCTCGATTCAATTGCAAACTGGGATGCAGACATTTTTACATATTCCTGGATTGGCGATTTTGCTGATCCTCTTGCATTTCTGGAACTGTTCAGGGGAAATTCTTCACTAAATGTAACAGCATGGAAAAACGACAAATATGATTCTATTCTGAAAGAAGCTGCCTGTCTGACTGATGAACAAAAACGATATGAAAAACTTGCAGAAGCAGAACAGATACTTTTAGATTCAGGAGAAATTATTCCGGTTTCACATCCTGTTTCTTTCAATGTTGTAGATTTTACATCCGTCTGCGGATGGTTCGACAATGCCCTTGATATTCATCCATTCAAATACATTTATTTCAAAGAAACAGAACAAACACTTTTAATTGTAAAAGCAGATTAATTTGCCGATATAATCAGATCAAAAAAAGCATCGCTGGATGAAGTACCACGCTGAAAACTCCATCTGGCAATCTGTTCCCGAATTTCTTTTTCAACTTCTCTGCCAATGGCACCTGCGGTACATTGAATTGAATTATAGTTTACAGTTCCGTCAGAATTAACAGTGAATTTAAATTTAACAGTGATATTCTGCAAAGATTTCTGATTTTCAGATGAAATAATTATAGTCGGTTTTTCAGGTTTAAGAATAGACCGCCCGTCAGCAACCTTAATAGAACTGCCCTTAACATTTGTAATTATTGCATTCTTCCCGGATTCGAAACTACCTTCATCTTTTTCATCAGTAGTGGCAAATGATTTTCCTTTAGCAATGGATTCAAGCGTGCTTAAATATTTTTCAGTACTTTCCTGAATATTTCCTGAAGAAAAATCAGAATCAGTTTTTTCTAGTTGAGACTCTTTTGCACTTGTTTTTATTTCCGCATCTTCAGTTTTTGCAGCTGTTCCGGAAAAAACATTTTCTATTTTTTGTGTTTGAGTTATTTCACTGGAAGTTATACTGGAAGAAACAGAACTGCCTGTTGATGCATCATTAAACATGCTCTCATCCCAGACAGCCTGTTTTTTTGGAACTGATTTTTGCAAATTCATAAGTTCTTCTACACTCTGATAAAGTTTTTCTTCACGAACTGAAGCCTTTTTTACAGACACCTGTTTTTCAACTGATGTTTTATTTTCTGTTTCTTTTATGGAAGCAGAAGCTTTTTTCACAGCTGCTATATTTTTTTGATTTTGTTCTTGAGATTTCAAAACTTCTTTCTGCGTTTCTGTTATGCTTTTAGTTTCTTCAATAAAAGATTTATTTTTCTCTGACTGGGCAGAAAGTGAAATCTGAATTTCATTATATTTTTTATTTTCATTTTTTATCGGGATAAAAATTACCACACATGTTATTACCAGCCAAATGAAAAATGTAAAGAGAAAACTGATTTTTTCTGAAAATAAAAATCTGTCTGTCATTTTCATAAAACTATTGAATATCTGTTGTCCTCAAATTGACATTGGAAAAACCGTTCTTACGAAGAACATCAAAAATTTTTACAATGGTTCCATTGGTAACAAGTTCATCTGCTTCAAAGCGAATAGGATATGTCAGCCTTTCTTCATCAGAAAGTTCAGAACTTGAAAGCATGGTATCAAGTTCTGAAATATCCACAGATTTTTCATTGCAAAACATTGAGCCATCAGCAGTGACAGTAATTGTTATTCCACGAATTTCTGCACCAGTCGATGTTGAACTGTCTGGAAGTTTAAGTGTAATTGCCGGCATTACTGCAAAAGTTGTAGAAACCAGAAAGAACAGAATAAGCTGAAATACTACATCAATCATTGGAATTAGATCAACTTGAGCTCTGGAAGCAAGCCCTCTTTTTTTTGTCATAGTTACCTCTATTTAAGTTTGATAACAAGCTCAGATGATTCTGATTCAATCTGACATAAAAAATGATTCACCTGAGAAACAAAATAATTATGAAAAATTAATGCAGGAATTGAAACAATAAGTCCGGCAGCTGTTGTAACAAGAGCTTCAGAAATTGCACCTGCAAGAACAGCAGGATTTCCCATTGTTTCTCCACCACCTAAAATGCCAAAAGCCTGAATATTACCGGTAACTGTTCCAAGCAGTCCAAGTAAAGTTGAAATATTTGCAATTGTTCCTAGTGCAGTCAGAAGATGTTCGAGAACTCTAATTTCAGAAGTTGCTTCATTCATAACAGTTTCTTTTAAGGTATTGTATTCATAAGAACGACACTCAATTGCTCTGCTTAAAACCCGCGATAAAGGAGTATCACAGGCTTTACAAAAAGCAATCGCTCCATCGTAATTTTTGACATTAATATAATCGTACAATTCTGATAAAAGTTTTTTATTACTTTTTTTTACAGAATGATAAAAAAGGATTCTTTCAATAATTACAAAAGTTGCAATTACAGCACAAAGAATAATTGGAATCATAAAGATTCCACCGCTTTTAATAATACCAATCATATACAGTTCCTCCAGTTTTTATCAAAACTTATATTTTGCACCAAGGGAAAAACCACCGCCTGATGCCGTTAAAACTTCCTTTAAATCATCCAGACTCCAGTAAAGAGTCCAGTTATCATTGATTTCAAAACGGAAGTTACAATCAATATCTACATAATTATAACACCATGCAGCACTTCGCCAGTAAATCAAAGGTTTTATAGAAAAATCAAAACGTTTAATCGAATATACAAAATTAGCTCCAGTATTTAAAAGCCACATTGACTTTTTACAGATATTGTTTGTACCTAAATAATCAAACACATAAAAACCATGATTGAAAGCAGTATTCATGTATTCAACATAAAGACCGATGCGGACACTTTCTGTATAGCGATAATCAAGCATTGTTCTGAAATACCAGTAAGATTCCTCAGAAATCTCGTTTCCCAGAACAATTTGAGTTTGTGTTTTTTTCTCAGGATTATTGCGTAACAGATCAAGCAGATTACCATATCGGGTTTCAAGTCCGCCTGAAGCAATAAAAACAAAATTATTTTTTAAATAGAAAACAGAAAGATTAAACGGATACAGCACACCATCATTCGTAAAGGCAAATCCAAATTTTCCATTTAACTGCCATTCAAGAAAATGAGCAGACAATGAAAAATCAATCTGCCCGCGATTATCATATTTTTCAAAGACGCCTGAAATCTGCCCGTCATAAAAAACATCAAAACCAATTGAAACATATTCCCAGTCATAATGCATTCCGCCGTATGGACTTAAAACAGTACGGGCATTTCTTCCAAAAACAGAATCCTGTTTAAGCCCTGCATAGAACGGAATAAAGCTTTGCATTGAATCAAACTTTGTATATGTTGAAATAATTCCAGGATGTGACATTCGCATAACAAAAGAAACTGCATAACTTAAACTTTCCTGGGGTTGTATTTCTTCTATAATCTCAGGCTCAACTTCAACAATAATTTCTTCCGGCGAATCAATTTCTGGCTCTGGAGTTTCTGCAACTGGTTCAGCAACAGAAGAAAAACCTGGAATAGATTCTGGCACTATAGTAATTGTCTGAGCATTTACAATTGTTGTAATGGACGGCAATTCAATTGCATTTTCAGATAAAATGTCTGTTTGAGAAAACACAGCAGTACTGATAAGAACTAAAAAGAAAAATAAAAGCAATCGTTTCATTCTACTGTTTTCCTTTTAAAATTAAATTTTCCGCATTTACAGTCCATTCTGACGATGGAAATATTTTTTTCATAGACTGCAAAGTTTCTTTTGCGTCCTCAGTTCGGCCACTATTCATAAAAGCTTCTACTGCACAATACATTGAATAAGCGGCATTTTCTGCTTCACCGGCTTTTGCATATTTTTCTGCATTTGCTAAAAAATAATCCGGATCATTTACATTACTGTCGTTTACAAGCCTTAACAGTTCATTTTTTTGTTTAAGTATTTTTTCATTGCCAATTTGATTTGGAAAAAATCTCAGAATATTTTCTGCACAATCAAGTGCCTTTCTGTATTCTTCACGTTTATAAAAAATTTTTAAACTTTCTTCATAACATTGATAACGAAACATTCCATCAGGATAAAGCTTTAAATAATTCTGATAAAGCATTAATGCACGGTTTTCATTCTGTTTGTTTTCTGAACTCAGATTTTTAATTGCTTCAGTCTGATAGTACATGGCCGTTTCTGAAAAACTACTTTTTGGATAATTGTTCCGGAAATCTGAAAACTGTTGAGCTGCATCATTCCATTTTTTCGAATTATAACTGAGTTCTGCAAGTCTGAATTTTATTTCTTCAGCTAAATCTGAATATGGAAAATTAAATAAAAATTTTTTCCAGGCTTCATTTGCTTTTTCTATTTTATCCTGTCTTGCATAAATAATACCCAGCTGATACAAACCGGTCATTCCTACAATTCCACTTCTGTTGGAATTTTCAATAAGCATTTTTTCAGCTTTAGAAAAATCTTTGTTATCTGTATATAAACCAGAAAGAAGTTCCAGTGCTAAAGCTGTTTGAGAATCGTTATATGCAAACCGCAGAGCCTTTTCAGCTTCGGCAATAGCATTATCTGTTTTTGAAAGCAGCGAAGCACTTCTTGAACTATAGTATCTTGCATTCCAGGAATAATTAATATTTTCTATACTAAGTGCTGCTTTTTGAAATTGTTTATATGCAAGTTCATAATCTTCATTTCTAAAATTTATTATTCCGCTATAATAATTTGAAAAACCGGCATATTTTCCATTCAGTAATTTTGCAAAGATTTGCAAAGCCTCTTTTTCTTTTCCTATTCCTGTCAAAGAAAGGGCTTTAATATAAACCGCTTCTTCCTTATTATTAACATCTGACAGTAAAAACGATTTTTCATATTGTCCTGTTTTTAAAAAATATTTTGCACATTCAATTTTAATTTCATCAGGTAAATCTGACTGATTATATAAAGATTCAAAAAGCGATTCTGATTGTAAAGCAAGTCCTTTTTCAAAACAGTCCTGTGCATTTTTCAAAAGGCTATAACAATTTTGACTTTGTGAAAAAACAGATAAAAAACATAATAAAAAAACTGATATAATACAAATTCTTTTAATGATTTTTAAGTTCATTCCTTAATTTCTCCAGATTTAAAACAGCAGTGCAATTACTGAGGATTAAAATATTCAGAAGCCTTTACCCTTACAAGATGAACATAATTATCTGCATACCGCCTGATAAATGAGTTGAGAGATGTTTCAATTCCAGATTCAAAAACAGTTATCATAAAATGACCGCTTTCATCAAACCATGGAAAAAATGAAACCACTTCGTTAAAATAAAACACCTCTGGAGTCTTATGGTTACTTTCCCGGATAGCACCAAGATAAAAATAATCACTTTCAGTTGCAGCAAGAATACACATAAGCGGCTTTATAATATCAATTGAATAACCTGCATTACGGATAACCTCAGGTGCTTTTTCCACTGCCCTTCCATCCTGTGCAACAAGTCCTGTAAAAGGTGTTACTGTTACATCCACAAGAGAAGAAGAATACAGCACAGTTTTTCCGCTTGTTAAAGACATACTTGCACTTGCCAGATGTCGTGTCCAGTCTAAGGCAAAATTGATATTATACTTTGAACCTATTGCTTCATTAAAGGAACCTTCATCAAATTTTACAGTTGGCTTTTTTAACGGCTCGATAAATAAATTGCTGCCTGCAATAGGTCGGGCAAGACCATCAATAATCCATTTTGCATAACCTGCCGAAGACAAAGCTTTTTTTTCTGAAGACTGTTTCACAAGTTCCCCTGAAGAAATGTAAACACCTTTTCCATCTTCATTTAATGCAATATCTTCAGCATATTCTATTGCTTCAGATTTATCCCGAAGAATATCTACCATCTGATGTATTCCGCCAAAAAGTCCGCTTTGCGTTTCTACATATCTCCATGGTAAAGTAGCACTCGTCATTTTTTTCAGATCACGAAATGAATATGTATATAATTTTTCAAAAGTTAAACCGATCGGGACATCACGATTTACATAAGCACCAAATATAATAAAGTCCGCAACGGTTTTTCCGCCTCTCGGTCTGAACTGCACATAAATTTCAGAATCGGGATGAAAATACATTTTTATTCTGGTGCATTCGCCGTCATATTTGTCTCGATACAACACCCAGCTGCCAGGAAGAGTCGCAGGATAACTGTCCGCTTCTATCAAATCTGCTTTACCGTCTTTAAAAACTTCTATTGAAATTTTTCTTCCCGGAGCAACTATAACCGCAAATTCTTCATCATATTCTTCAAGCCGGACTTCGAATTTCTGTTCAACTTCATTGATATAAATTTCTGACGGCTTCATTCGTAAAAAATCCAAATCTTCCTTGAACCAGGAACGCACAATGCGGGTTCTGACTTTTGAAGAATCCGGAATATCAAAAGCAAACACTTTGTTAAAAAAAAGATTAAACACTACAAGAATAAATAAAATTTTTTTCATAACTTCTCCCATCAGAAAATAAAAATTTATTTCTTGCGTTTTTCATCAGGATGTCTTCCAACTGGAGCATTTGCAAGAAGCAGTTTTAATCTGTTAAGCTGATTTACTTCACTTGAACCGGGATCATAATCAATTGCACTGATATTTGCTTCCGGGAAGCGGCGCCGCAGTTCCTTGATAATTCCTTTTCCTGTAATATGATTCGGTAGACACGCAAAAGGCTGAACACAGGCTATCGACGGAACTCCCTGTTCTATCAATTCTATCATTTCTGCAGTTAAAAACCAGCCTTCTCCTGTAATGTTTCCAAGCTGCACAATTCCGTCAACTCCTTTCATCAGGCTGTAAATTGATGCAGGCGGTTCAAAACGATTCGATTTTTTCAGCTGTCTTTTTATAAAACCCCGATACCACTCAAGTACCCGGACTAAAAGTCTTGCATTTCTTTCAGTCTTTTTTGGAAAAGCCAACTGTTCATGTCTGAAAATTCCCGTACTGAAAGAATAGAACAAAAAGTCTGCAAGATCAGGAACTACACATTCTGCATTTTCCCGCTCGATTGTTCCAAAAATATCATTGTTTGCAGTCGGATGAAATTTAACAAGGATTTCCCCGACTACACCAACACGAGGCTTCTTTACTGGTAAAAGCGGAAGACTGTCAAAATCACGGATTATCCCCCGTATGACTTTGTGATACTTATGGACTGAAATTGACTCCAGCTGTTTTTGTGCCCGACCATTCCATTTTTCATAAAGAGCATTGGCACTGCCAGGAACTGCTTCATAAGGTCTGGTTCTGTACAGACACCGCATTAAAACATCACCTGTCATAATTGCCATAATTGCCCGGTGCAATAGTCCGGGAGTAATCTTAAAACCTGGATTCGATTCAAGTCCGGACGCATTAAGACTGATAACAGGAATATGTCCCCAGCCGGCATCATTTAATGCACGGCGGATAAATCCGATATAATTTGTTGCACGACATCCACCGCCAGTCTGAGTAATCAAAAGACTTACATGATTCAAATCATACTTGCCGGATTTTAAAGCAGCAATCATTTGTCCTGCTACGATAATACTCGGGTAACACGCATCATTATTAACATATTGCAGTCCTGTTTCAACTGCAACCGTATCAACTTCCGGAAGAATGACAAAATTGTATCCCGCATACTGAAAGGCTTTTTGCAAAAGACGAAAATGAATCGGCGACATTTGCGGTGCAATAATTGTATGAGTAAGCTTCATTTCTTTTGTAAATACCTGTCTTTGATATGCTGCAGATTTTACTACAGGCTGTTTATTCTGCCGCTTGCGTTCCTTTACTGCTGCTATCAAACTGCGAATACGGATACGTACCGCTCCAAGGTTTGAACCTTCATCAATTTTTATCAGTGTATACATGCGGTTCTTTGACCCAAGTATTTCTTCAACTTGTTCAGCAGTAACAGCATCAAGGCCACAACCAAAACTGGTCAGCTGAACCAGTTCCAGATTCGGCATTTCAGAAACAAAGCTTGCTGCCCGATACAGTCTGTTATGATAAACCCATTGATCCACAATTCTAAGAGGTCTCTCAACAGAGCCCAGATGGGCAACGCTGTCTTCTGTAAGAACAGCAAGTCCAAGCCCATTTATTAATTCCGGAATGCCGTGATTGATTTCCGGATCAAGATGATAAGGGCGCCCTGAAAGCACAATGCCGTTTGCACCGAGTCTTATCAGTTCTTCAACTGCTTCTTCCCCTTTTTGCTTTGTTTCTTCTTTGAAACTTTCCTGTTCTTTCCAGGCACAGTCTACAGCATGTTCAATTTCAGCTTTTGTTACAGGAAAGTGCTTTACCAGTTCCTCATATAATCTTTCTGCAAGACGAGGTTTATCGTAAATCGGCAGGAACGGATTCAAGAATAATACATCAGGATTCTGTCTGAGCTGGTCTACATTGTTACGAAGCACTTCCGGATAACTGGTTACAATCGGACAGTTATAGTGATTGCCCGCACCAGAATCTTCCTGTTTTTCATAAGGTGCACACGGATAAAAAATAAACCTGATTCCATCTTTTAAAAGAGACTCTATATGCCCGTGACTGATTTTTCCAGGATAGCAGACTGATTCAGACGGAATTGTTTCCAGCCCCATTTCATAAATTTTTCTGCTGGAACGGGGAGAAAGCCGCACCCTGAAGCCAAGTGTAGTAAAAAAAGTAAACCACAAAGGATAATTTTCATATATATTCAAAACACGCGGGATTCCCACATCCCCGTATTTTGCCTGCTCTGCTTTTAATGGAGCATAATGTGCAAAAAGTCTTTTGTATTTCCAGGCAAAAAGATTTGGTAAAGGTTCAGCATCAATTTTATCCTGTGCACTTGATGTATTTACAGCATTTGAAGCATCTACAATCTGGGCTTCACCTTCCAGTTCGGCTCCCCTTTCACAGCGGTTTCCTGTAATGAAGCGACGCGGCTTTTCTCCTTCGCCTGCAGTAAATGTATTAATTGTAAGAAGGCAGTTGTTGTTACATTTTCCACAACGCCTTAGTTCAAGTGATACATTAAAGTTTTCGAGCTGTTTAAGTGTTGCAATATTAGATTTTATAACCGGAACAGGCTCATCAGGTGTTTTCACCGCGGTCAAATCTTTCCACTGATCCAGAGCAATCAGGGCAGCTCCATAAGCTCCCATCAGACCTGCAACATCCGGACGGAAGGCTTCTATATGTGCAATTTTTTCAAAAGCCCTCAGAACAGCATCATTATTAAACGTACCGCCCTGAACAACAACTTTTGCACCAATATCAGAAGCTTTTCGCAGTTTGATAACTTTGAACAGTGCATTTTTGATGACCGAATAGGAAAGCCCTGCAGAAATATCAGCAACAGTGGCACCTTCCTTCTGTGCCTGCTTTACACGGCTGTTCATAAATACAGTACATCGGCTTCCTAAATCAATCGGTTTCTTTGCCAGAAGTGCTTTTTGACTAAAGGTTTTTACATCCATACCCAAAGAGCGGGCAAAATTATCCAGAAAACTTCCGCATCCTGAAGAACAGGCTTCATTAAGTTGAATTGAAGTAATTGCTCCGTCTTTCATGCGAAGACATTTCATGTCCTGACCGCCAATATCGAGCAGGAATTCAACTCCCGGTACAAAAAAACTTGCCGCCCGATAATGCGTAATCGTTTCAACTTCTCCAGAATCAACTCCTAAAGCTGCCTGAAACAGGGCTTCACCATAGCCGGTTGAAACTGAACGCGCTATGTAACAATCCTCCGGAAGTTTTTTGTAAAGCTCCCGGATAACACGCACTGCAAGTTCAACAGGATTTCCTGCATTAACATCATAAAAGCGCCACAGAATATTTCCGTCTGTATCAATAAGAACTGCCTTTGTTGTAGTTGAACCGGCATCCAATCCTAAAAACAATGGTCCATGAGCCTGAGAAAGTTCTGCAGATTTTGCTTTTTCTTTTGCATGTCGTTCCCGAAATTCTGTAAGTTCCGCTTCATCCCTGAAAAGCGGTTCAAGCCGTTGAACTTCTGTCATCTCTGCATCAACTAAAAGTTTCAGATCGTCACGAAGTTTAGCTACAGAAATAAAAGGAGAAGCCTTTACAGGATTTTCGCAGGAATATTTTCGTTCTGCAGAAAAAGCTGCACCTGCCGCAACAAAAAGCTGTGAGTTTTCCGGAACAATTATTGCATCCCCTGTAAGTTTAAGGGTTACTATAAACCGCTGGCGAAGCTGATCCAGAAAATGCAGAGGTCCACCAAGAAATGCTACATTTCCGCGAATAGGTTTTCCACACGCAAGCCCCGAAATTGTCTGGCTTACAACTGCCTGAAAAATAGAAGCAGCAATATCTTCGCGTCTTGCTCCTTCGTTGATGAGCGGCTGAACATCAGTTTTGGCAAAAACCCCGCATCGTGCGGCAATCGGATAAATTGTTGTAGCCCCCCGGGCAAGTTCATTCATACCAGAAGCATCCGTTTCAAGCAGGGCTGCCATCTGGTCGATAAAAGCCCCGGTTCCTCCGGCACAGGTGCCGTTCATGCGCTGTTCAACACTGTTTCCAAAATAAGTTATCTTTGCATCTTCGCCACCGAGCTCGATTACTACATCAGTCTGGGGAATCATTTTTCTGACCGCAGTTGTCGAAGCCACAACTTCCTGAATAAATGGTATGGAAAGCCACTGAGAAACTGCAAGACCGCCGGATCCAGTTACCTTAATACTTAAAAGCTGATTTTCTTTTGCAGAACATTTTGTTTCAACTGCATCTAAGGCTCGCCCTACAACTGCAATTATAGTTGAACGGATATCAGCCCTGTGTCGTTCATATTCACTGTATAATATTTCATCTTTTTCGTTCAGGACAACAACCTTTACTGTTGTTGAACCGACATCAATTCCCATTCGAAAAGGATCTGAAGTCGGATAAAATTCAGATTTTGAAATGTCTGTTTTTTCTAGATTTTCCAAAAAAATTCTACCTCATTTAGAATATTGTACTTTAAAAAATATAGTACACTTTATGTCAGTTTTCTTCAATAATATTAGAGAAAATGTGTAAGAAGTATTTGTATCCGGCACGTTCTGCATTTTTCATATTCACGATGTAGTGATAATATAACACTCATCTTTACATTGTTACTGCTTTTCTTTTTTTTCACTTCTAACTATAATTCCTTTATGGCATCAAACGAAAAAAAACAAAAGTCACTCATTAAATCCGGACTGTCCCTTTCTGTTCTTACCTTTGGTTCACGCATTTTAGGCTTAATCCGCGAAATTACAAAAGCCTCTTTTTTAGGAACTTCGAATCTGGCAGATGCCTTTGGAATTGCCTTTATGATTCCAAATCTATTCCGCAGATTATTTGCAGAAAATTCCATCTCAGTTGCCTTTATCCCGACTTTTAAAAAATATCTGGAAAAAACCAAAGCTGAAAATTTTTCTGATTCAGATAACAGCACTCAGAACAGCGATGCCTTAAACGAAACCCGCATCTTTGTAAATGCCACTTTCACACTGGTTACTTTTCTTGTTGCCTGCTTTGTTGCCTTAGGAATGTTCTTTACTCCACAGATTGTAAAAATCTTTGCCCGTGGTGATGATGTTTCAAATCTGAAAGAAATGTCCATTCTGACCTGGATAATGTTTCCTTATCTGTTTGTAATCTCCATTGCATCTTTTTTTCAGGGCATCTTAAACGGACACAAAATTTTTGCTCCATCTGGCTTTACGCCGATTTTATTTAATAGCATTGTTATAATTTCCACATATGTTCTTTCTCCGTACACTGCAAATCCTGCCCGTGCAATGGCACTCGGGGTAATTCTCGGCGGAACAATACAGGCTCTTTTTCAGCTGCCTTTTGTTCTAAAACAAGGCTGGCACTTAAAATTCACCTCGATAAAAACTGCTTTCACAAATCCCGGTACCCGCACAGTTTTAAAACTAATCGGACCGACAATTATCGGAATGGCCTGTTATCAGTTAAATGATGTTGTTTCAACCGCTCTTGCAGGACGTGCAGGCACCGGCATTGTTTCAAGCCTGCAATACTCTTTAAGGCTTCAGGAACTGATACTGGGAATTTTTGCAGTAACAATCGGCACTGTAATACTTCCAGATTTGTCTGGTCTTGCTGCAAAAAAAAACTGGGACGACTTTACATCAATGCTTGTTCGAGCCATACAGATTATTGCACTTATCACAATTCCTGTTACAATTTTCAGCCTGATATACGGCGAAAACATGATTACATTAATCTACAAAACCCGGGAATTTTCTTCAGACTCCGTAGCCCTTACTATGAAAGCCTTTATGTTCCACATCGGCGGTTTATTTTTTATTGCATTAAACCGTATCGTAGCCCCTGCCTTTTATGCACAGGGAAACACAAAGTCTCCAACACTTGCAGGAATAATCGGTTTTGCCGTAAATATTCTTCTGGCTCTGCTTCTTACAAAAAACTTTGCAGGGGGAGGCATTGCCTTTGCACTTAGTGCAGCAAGTCTTGCCAACACAATTGCCTTGTTTGTTTTCATGAAAAACAACAAAGACATCAATGTTAAAAAAATTGCAAAAGGAACTATCCTTTACGCCCTCAAAATGCTACTACTGTCTTTTATTGCAGGTCTTCCTGTTTATTTTTTGCAGCCTTTTCTGAACCGCACCTTTGCAGGCAGCAACCGCTTTATCAGTAGCGGTCTTCCGCTTTTCCTGGGGGCCGTGCTGTTCTTTATTTGCGGAGTACTTCTGTTATTCATTACAAAGGATCCGATTGCAAAAATCATTTTAAGCAATTTGAAGAATAAGCTGAAAAGATAGTCTAACGCCTTGCATCTTCAAAACAAATACCAGCCGCTAAACCAAAATCCAGAATTACTTTTATTGGTGACTCATGCCATGCAAATATCGTTTTTTCATATAAATATATAGGGTCTCCCCCTAAATCTGACCAGATTTAAGAAGAGTTTTTCTTACCTTTAAGTTTAGTTTTGAATTGACTTGGAGCCAATTCCTTTAATCCTTTTTTCAATTCACGCTTACTAAACTTTTTACACATCAAAAAAAAATCCCCAACATGGATTTTTCCATGCCGGGGTTTTCATAAAATATTGTTTGAATGAAACTACTGCAATAACTGCAATACAGACTGTGAACTCTGATTTGCCTGTGCAAGCATTGCTGTTCCACTCTGCTGTAAAACCTGATTCTTTGTAAATTCAACCATTTCTGCTGCCATATCAGTATCACGGATCCGGCTTTCTGCTGCCTGAAGATTTTCTGCACCAATGTTCAAGCCTGCGATTGCTTTATCAAGGCGGTTCTGATATGCACCAAGGTCAGCGCGCTGTTTGTTAATCTTTTTCAAAGCTTCATCAATTGTTCCGATTGCGCGGTTTGCTTCATCCGGAGCACGAAGACTCATGATAGATTCATCACCTTCTGCACGAAGACTCAAAGCAGTTGCTGTCATTGTGCCGATAAATACTTCCATTCTCTGATCCATGTTTGCACCGATATGAAGCCACATAGAAGCTGTCGGAACATTCATTCCTGTATCTTTTGCGAAGCGTCCTGTGAGCATGTTCAAGCCATTAAACTGGGCACTTGAAGCAATGCGGTCAACTTCTGCTACAAGCTGTGAAACTTCAACCTGAATCTGCATTCTGTCTTCATCTGTGTAAATACCGTTTGAAGCCTGAACTGCAAGTTCACGGATTCTCTGAAGAATATCTGTTGTTTCCTGCAAATAACCTTCTGTTGTCTGAATAAATGAAATACCATTCTGTGCGTTTACAGCTGCCTGATTTAAACCGCGAATCTGACTGCGCATTTTTTCTGATACAGCCAGTCCTGAAGCATCATCGCCACCGCGATTGATTTTCATGCCGGAAGAAAGCTTTTCCATATTTTTGCCTAAAGCACCATTAGAAATCCCAAGATTGCGGTTTGAAAACATTGCACTCATGTTGTGATTGATAACCATAATATATCCCCTTTAAAAACCCCGCGTTAGCGGCGAGCCAGGATGGCGAGAATATGCAGTTTTGCCAACGGCAAAATCTGCACAAGATAAAAATTACACGGATGTAATTTTTATTGCCCCCTTTAAAAACCCCGCGTTAGCGGTTTGTTGTTTCGCAGCAAAAAACTTTTATGCCTTACACTTTATTTGTCGGAGATACAAAAATCGACTTTAGAGTTTTTTTTACATGGCTTTTATTTCAGGGAACATTTTTTTTGTGACATTCTGTGCATCCGATTATATGTACATGATTTTTTCCAGGCTTGATGAACATTCTTGCCATTAAAGCACCCTCCTGCGGTACTTTTTTTCCACATACTGGACAATTCCGCTTGACACCTTCTTCCAGATAAGGAAAACAATGCGGACAGCCTGTTATCATACATCTTTGATCTGTGCCGTTTGCGCTTGGATATACTTTTGAAATAAGTTTTTCTCCATATATAAGTCCTGAATTACACAAAGGGCAATGACTGTATACATCTGTGGAATTTATCTTTTTCTTCTTTTTTTTACCCTGTACGGCATATTCTGCATTCAGTCCGGTAAACCATCGGAAAGCCAGATAAAACAAAATCAGACAGGCAAGTAAAAGCAAAAATATCCATAAAAAAAACATAGCACTTAAAGTATATAAATCGCTTGCGTTTTAGTCTATAAACAGGTTATAATATATTATGTCAGAATTATATATAGTTGCCACCCCTATTGGAAATTTGGGTGATATGACCATGCGTGCTTTGGAAACTCTTAAATCTGTTGATGTAATTGCGGCCGAAGACACACGTCATACAATGCAGCTTCTGACACACTTTGAAATCCGAAAACCGATGATTTCCTGCCGTTCGCAAAATGAAGAGACCGCGGCTACTAAAATCATCAGGCTTTTAGATGAAGGCCAGAACGTAGCCTATGCAAGCGATGCGGGAACTCCTGCAATAAGCGATCCAGGTGCTGTTCTGGTAACAATGGCAAGAAAAGCCGGACACAAGGTTATTCCTATTCCAGGAGCCTCCGCTTTTGCGACTCTTATCAGTGTTGCAGGAACTGGCGGTAAAACCATTGTTTTTGAAGGTTTTTTATCGCCAAAACCAGGCCGGCGAAGAAGCCGGTTACGTGAATTAATGGAAACCGGATATGCGGTAATTTTGTATGAAAGTCCGTTTAGAATTACTAAACTTCTTTCTGATATTGCCGATATAGAAAGTGAGCGAAATGTAGTTGTAGGACGTGAACTTACAAAACTGCATGAGGAAATTGTGGAGGGGTCTGCTGCAGAGGTGCGCGACGATTTCGCTTCCAGGACAAAGATTCTGGGAGAATTTGCGGTGTTTATTTCTGGCAAAAAAAATGCTCAACTCGCTGGAAAAAATGCCGAAAATTTAGATGTATAAGGCAGGTCAAAGATGATGATTAACCAGATTGGTGGATTAGATCCACTCAAAAACATTCAGAGTACTCAGCGCAAGGTTCAGACCAATACAAATATGTATGGTCCTGATACAGTAAGCGTTTCTGACGAAGCCCGTGAGTTAGCAGAAAAATACTATCTGGACGAAGTAGCAGCTCAGACGCCTGACGTTCGTGCTGACTTAGTTGCCCAGGTTAAAGAACGCATCAAAGCACCAGGATATATAAACGCAGCTGTTATCAGTTCGGTTGCAGACCGCTACCTTGAAAGCATCGGTCTTTAATCGCTAGTTAATTGATGCATTAAAAAGAGGCGGAGGAATTCCGCCTTTTTTTGTATTATCTAGCAGGCTAATAAAAATCAGAGAAACCAGGAGAAAAATGTGGCAGATTTTACTTTTCGAATATCACCAAATATCATCTTAGGTTCTTACACAACCGCAAGATTAGGTCAATATGTTCGTGAATGGGGAACAAAATTCATGTTAATCATGGATCCTGTTCTAAAAGACTACGATATTGCAGAAAAAATTCAAAAATCACTTTCTGACCGCAAAATAGAATTCTTTGTTTTTGACAATATATCAGGCTCTCTCGATACTGAGATTTGTAAAAAAGGTCTTGAACTGGCTAAATCTTCACACATACACGGAATAATCGCTGCAGGTGGACCTCACACAGCCAATATAGCCAGGGTTATTGCCAGTTTATACAATGAATCAAACGATTTATACGATTATATCGATGGTGCTGCACCAACAAGTGCTCCTCTTCCGTTAATCACAGTTCCTACAATGATTAGCGATCCTTTCATGTTTACCGACAGAACTCCTATAACTGATGCAAGAGCAAGACAGATAAAACTGCTTAAACTGCAGCCAACTTTAACAAAACTTACAGTTTATGACTCAAACATGATTGTTAACCTTACAGAAAATCAGCTTGCTTCAATGTCGCTTCAGGCACTATGCCTTTCAATTGAAGCCTATGTTTCACAAAAAGCAAATTTCTTTTCTGATACAATACTTGAAAAATCCATTGAACTCTTATCTTATGGTATCTCCGGGGCACCTTCCATAAATAATTCAGCATCAAGTGAAATACTTTTAACACAAGGCGGATGTATGTCTTCTTTAGGTTGTGCCTTAAGTTCTATGGGACCTGCCTCTCTTTTAGGTCTCACAAATCACGGCCGCTACGGAGTTCAACGCTCTATCACAACCACAATTCTGTTTCCGTATTTCATAGAAGAATGCCAAAAATATAAAACAGAAAAACTTGCACGTGTGGCGCAGATTATGCGTATCAGTTCAACCGGTACTACACCTGAAACAGCTGTTACCGCTTTAATTGACAGCTTACGAAGCAAAATGGCCATGGCAAACTTACCTGCCCGCTTAAAAGATACTGGCATTTCCATCGAAAATCTTGCTTTAATTGCAGACGATGCCGGGCAGCTCGAACTGATAAACGGCTTACCTCGATCCATGACAGCAGATGATTTATTTGACTTCATTAAACAGGCTTACTAAAAGGCAATGATAAATCCAAATAAATTTCCACAGCTGGAAAAAGGACAAAAAAGACGGAAACTTGCCCTTTGTTTTGGTGCTCTGGAACGCGATATACTGGGAATTGCCGAAGCAAACTGCAGCTACGACATCAAATCCATGAGCAGGACCGACTATATCAGAACCCTGCTTCAAATTCTTCTGACAGATCCTGGACTCACACAGGACGCAAAAACACAAATACTAAATGAACTGAACTCTGTTCCCTTTGATGAACGCCGGGCCTGCAATATTGCCCGAAATATTCTGCTGTCGCTGACAGGCTCCTTTCCTGCCGAATGGGATCTTGTAATTGCCCCGCACGATTCTGAACGTAAACGGCAGTTTTTTCCAGGTCTGTATGTTTATGCTGAAGACATCCGTTCGCCATTTAATCTCGGCTCCATATTCAGAACTGCTGAAGCCTTAGGTGCCGAAAAAATATATATTTCACCAAATTGTGTTTCACCGGATCACCCCAGGGCAATCCGAAGCGGAATGGGCTGTATCCAGAATATCAGCTGGGAAAGAAAAAGTCTTGAGGAACTAAGTGATAATTATCCGGTTTTTCTGCTTGAAACCGGCGGTACACCAATCAGCCAGTTTAAATTTCCAGAAAAAGGCATCTGTATCATAGGCTCAGAAGAACTTGGAGTAAGTCCTGAAGCCATAAAAAAAGCAAAATACGGATGCGTTACAATTCCAATGTACGGCGTAAAAGCTTCGCTTAATGTAGGAGTCGCTTTTGGAATTTTAATGCAGGCCTGGATTTCTTCTATTGCAAATAAGTAGTTTTTTATTTTTCTGTTATGCGGCTGTTAAAGGCTTCTTTTAGTTTATCAGAGATTTCAATCAGTTGAGTTTCATTTAAAATCCGGAATTCATTCAAAACATCCGCATCAAACTGATAGAATTCAACAATTCCAGTCTGATACTGAGCAAGCATGTTTGCAAAATATACAACATTGCATAGCTTCTGATACTTTTTGTCCGCCTGCTCAGGTCTGTGGTGATAGCGGATAACTTCAATTATGCCTTCTGGAAAATGCCATTTTTCTGCTATAAGAGCACCAATTTCTGAGTGATTAATTCCTGCATACAGTTTTTCCAGAGTTTCAACCGGAATATTATTTGCCAGACAAATGTTTTCAAACTTTTTAATTGATTCGGGAAGCGCATTTTCAAAAAGCACTTTACCCATATCATGCAAAAGACCACAAACATAAACATCATCCAGCATTTCTTTATCAGAGGGATAGTAATTTTTTGCAATATTGTATGAATAATAAGCAACCTGATAACAATGCTGCCAGAGCGCTTTCAAATCAGCCGTGTCATTTCCAAGATTCTGTATTGAAGCAATCGAATAAAGCATATTTTTTATTCCGCGGGTACCGACAAGGGCAACCGCTTTAGGAATTGTCTGGCATGGCTGACGCAGCGAAAAGGTTGCAGAATTTACCATCTTTAAAAGATCGGCAGTAAGGGAAACATCATTACTTATTGTTTCTGCAATATCTGAAAGCTTAACATTAGGATTATTGAGCATATTATTTATAGACTCAATATTTTCAGGGATATGCGGCAACTCATCGAGTGACTTTACAATATCTTTTGAAATTGTGTTTATATTTTCCTGACTTTCAGCATTAAGCGGCAACACTATTCTGCAGATAGTTTCGCCGTTTTCAGATAGATAACAGAAATTATCATCTGAAAGCCCGATTTTCCGCAGCATGAGAATCATAATAACAAGCCCAAGCCCTGCCCCCTCTGTGTCATCCAGAATCTGGGTGAAAGCATCTTCTACACTGCTGTACTGCTGTGCACGGGTAAGTTTATCATGTATCCGTTTATATTCAAAAACCGTAAGCTGAACATTATTCCGGATTTCTATTTTTATCTGTCCATTTTTAACCTGAAGCAAAAACTTTATATATAAACCGGCATTTTTCTGGAGAGCCAGATAATGATTTATATTATCCATGGTTTCACGTTTAAAAGTACGCATTCCCTTTTTATAATCTGCTTCATGATTTATATCCAGTTTTTTTTCTGCAAAATAAACACGTTTTGTATTTGCTTTCTTGGCATTTATTGTAAGTTCAGAAAGACAATATGTAAGAAATTCCGTCATATACTCATGATTCAGTTCCTTCAGAAAAAATGCCAGAACATCCTGCATGTACATTTCCATATCGTGTAAAAGCGTATAGGTTGTAATCAGAAGAGGAATTTCTGCTTCAATGGCTTTGAGAATTTTTATTTTGTCAATTTCCGTATGTTTTTTTTCAGCCATAACTTTTCAATCACTATTTTCGGCATATTATAGCAAAAATATTAGAAAAAATAAACAGATTTTTTTTATATGCATTCCACATAACATCTTTCCCATGATTTTCACATTATAATGAGTTTGCCCTGTCCCTATTGTTTACAATCCAGTTTTATTTTATCATATTCGTATGTCAGAAGAACTCTTAGCCCAGATATTAATCTGTCTGTTACTGATAGTCAGCGAATTAAGGCCTTTTATCATCTCTCCAAAAGTTATTTCCCCGGAAAAAGATTCTCTTTCTGTACTTCCGTTTGCAGCCCTTGTCTTAAGCATTATCATGCTTTTTACATTTGGGCTTGATTTTTTTAACATAATTCTGGTCATTCTTTCTGCAATACTTTTTCTTATAAATATCAGACAGTTTTCTTCTCTTTTGAGCGGACTGGCAGGCACTTCTTTTTCACCTTTATTTTCCGGCTTATCAATATTTATGTTTGTTCTTTCCATTCTGATGTTTGCCGCAATCTGTTTTACCTTTACCTACGATATTAAGGCAAAAGACTTTAGAAAAGACATATATAAACACAGTGAGCTTTTAAAAGGGAACCTGCTTCAGGGATACGGAAAAACTTCAAATCCTTTTGCAAAGAATCTGATAAAACTAACCTGGTACAGTCCAAATAATACAGAGGATTGCCCTGTCTGCTTATACATTGCTGATAAATATATCAACATTCATTATGCACAGCCTCTTTTGACAACTCTCGCAAAAAAGGGCATAAAAGTAGCGGCCTTTGAATTTTCAGATAACCACAGACTTTACACCAAAGCCTTTTTTAATCGTGTATCACTTTACAAAAATCCTGAATTAGAAACTGATACAGAAGAATTGTATATCAGTCAGGCTAAAGCCGCCCTCATTGCCTTAAAAAGCACGGATAAAGTTTTTGTTCTTGCAGATGGAGGTTTTAAGAAAACCTGGAAAAACCTTGAAGCCGAATATTCTCAGATGATTGAATCAGTTTATGACATCAACTCTGACGGAGAAACAATTTACGGATATAAAGACGGATTTGCAAATTTCATACAGCTTAATCCGGTTGAATGCCTGTTTTTAAAAATTAAACCCTGTCGCGATAAACTGATGAATGAATTAATTGCTTCGAAAGCAGTAAAAAAATTCGGAATACAAAAAAAAGAAAATCAACCACAAAAAGAAATATCAGAAACAACGGAGGCTCTTAAAAATGACATTATCTCAGATTGATAATTATTTCCGTTCTTTTCTAAAAATTGATGAATATGCTGCTGACATTTCGTTAAACGGAATTCAGATACAAAACAATGCACCTCAAGAAACACAGATAACAAAAATTGCCTTTGCAGTTGATGCCTGTGAACAAACAGCTTTAGCAGCATACGAAGCAGGAGCACAATTGCTGTTTGTACATCACGGAATCTTCTGGGGACACGAAACAACAATTACCAGAGGACATTACAAAAGAATTGCCCCATTCATAAAAAATGATATTGCCCTTTATGCCTGTCACATTCCGCTTGATGCAAATGAAACAGTCGGAAATAATTTTGGGCTCGCTTTTCAACTTGGATTACAGCAGCTTGAAAAATTCGGTACCTGGCGTGGTATGTCCATAGGAGTAAAAGGTCTCCTTTCAAACCCGATGACACCAGAAGAAATCTGTAGAAAACTGTTTTACGGCGAAAACACAATAACTTCAGAAAACACAACACCTTCTGTAATACTGCCGTTTGGAAAAGAAAAATGCCGTTCAGTCGGAATAATTTCTGGTGGAGCTGGAGAAGATGTTTCCCAGGCAATAGACGAAGAACTTGACTGCTACATCACTGGTGAAATTGGACATGAAAACTACCATGTTGCAAAAGAAGGAAACATCAATGTTATTTCTGCCGGACACTACAGGACAGAAACCATAGGTGTAAATCTGGTTAAAGCAAAGGTCGAAAAAGAGCTGGGCTTAAAGGCGGTATTTCTTGATTTTCCGACCGGTCTATGATAAGGTTAAAAAATGAAACAAACAACAAAATCTAAACTTTGGCCTCTTATTCTTACAGTTCTGGTTGTTATTCTTGATCAGATTACAAAAGCTCTGGTTGTAAAAAACATCGAGCCTAACACAATCGGGAAATCTTTTTTCGGAGATCTTTTACGCATAATCCACGTGCATAATCCGGGAATTGCCTTCAGTCTTGGGCACGGGCTTTCAGATGCAGTTCGTTCTGTACTGTTTTCAGCAATGCCACTGATAGTGCTTATTCTTGTACTTGTCATCTATTTCAGAAGCAATGATTTTACAAAGCTCCAGCAATGGGCCATCTGTGGAATCGTTGGAGGCGGCTTTGGAAATTTAATCGACAGCTTTTTCCGTCCGACTGGAGTAGTTGATTTTATCGATGTTAAATTTTTCGGTATTTTTGGACTGGAACGCTGGCCTACCTTTAACATTGCAGACAGTGCTGTTGTTGTCTGTGGTTTTTTACTTGTTATTTCTTTTATTATTCAGATTGTAAAAGATATAAAAAAGAAAAAAGCATAAACTGTTTTTGAAAAAAATTCTAAATATCATTTTTCAATATTGAGGGCAATTTGATGATTAATTTTACAGTTGGTCCTGTCCAGATGGACAAGGAAACCAGAAAACTTGGATTAAATCAGATTCCTTATTTCAGGACACCTGAATTTTCTTCATTGATGAAGGATAATGAAAAGCTCTTGTGTAAAGACTTTGATGCACCTGAAAATTCCAGAGTAGTTTTTATGACTGGGTCTGGAACTGCCAGCATGGAAGCCTGTGTCCTGAATCTCTTTACCAGAAAAGATAAAGTCCTTGTTGTAAACGGTGGAAGTTTCGGTCACCGGCTTGTTGAATTATGTGAAGTATTTGACATTCCCTATGAAGAAATAAAACTGGATTACGGAAAGCCTTTAACCGTAAACATTCTTGAACATTATGATGGAAAGGGCTTTACAGGATTTTTACTTCAGCTCTGTGAAACTTCAACCGGCATTAAATATAATATGAATCTGGTTTCAGATTTTTGCAAAAAAAACAACTGTCTTTTATTTGTTGATGCCATAAGTGGTTTTCTTGCTGATGAATTTTCAATGATTAAATATAATGTTGATTGTGCAATCACTGGAAGTCAAAAAGCTCTTTCACTTCCTCCGGGGCTTTCTTTAATCGTTCTGAATGAAAAGGCTCAGAAAATTATTTACGAAAACAAGGTTAAGTCTTTATATTTTAACCTTGCAGATTATCTTAAAAACGGAGAACGGGGACAAACACCTTTTACTCCAGCTGTCGGAACCCTTCTTCAGTTAAATGAAAAATTACATCGAATTGAAAAAGCAGGCGGAATAAAAGCAGAGAACAAAAAATATTCTGAACGCGCTCAGTATTTCAGAAATAAATTACAGGACCTTCCATTTAAGATTTTTACAAATCCAGAAGATTCTTCAAATTGCGTTACAGCACTTACACATATTAATCCGGAAGTAAATGTTTATAGAATTTTTGAACTACTTAAAGATGAATACAAAATCTGGATTTGTCCAAATGGAGGGGATTTAAAAGAAAAACTTTTTAGAGTTGGTCATATCGGTACTGTTTCTAAAAAGGAGATTGATACTCTGATTAAAGCCTTTAAGGATTTGAAAAAAAGAAAAATAATATAATTTTTGCAAAGTTTTTTAATCCAAACTATCTGGAGAAGGTGGGAGTAAAAGTATGAAACGAGTTATAACTTACGGCACATTTGATTTATTACATTATGGACACATCAATCTTTTAAGACGTGCAAAAGCCCTCGGCGACTATCTGATTGTAGCACTTTCAACTGATGAATTTAACTGGAAAGAAAAACAAAAAAAATGTTACTTTTCCTATGAAAAACGAAAGGCACTTCTTGAAGCAATCCGCTATGTAGATTTAGTTATTCCTGAAGAATCCTGGGAACAGAAAAACACTGATGTAACAGAATATCATATAGATACTTTTGTAATTGGCGATGACTGGAAAGGAAAATTTGATTTTCTGAAAGACAAATGTGAAGTTGTTTATCTTGAACGGACTCCGGAAATTTCGACAACAAAAATCAAAAAAGATATAGGAAATAAATAACAAAAACATTTTTTACCAGCATAATTATAGGAACTAAATCATTCTGATATACCGGATTTAAATACAGTTTTAAATATAGTCCTTGTTAAATTGATTATATAATGGTAAAATTAAAGTTATGAATGACGAAATTTCACCTGAAATAGCAGCACTGCTTGAACAAACAGAAAAATCATTACCATCAAAACCTGCAGTACAATCTTTTGCAGACACTAATGAAAGTCCTGAAACGCAAAGCCAGGAACCGGCAATAATGGCTAACGTAGATTTAAATGTACGTCAGTTTGCACCAATAGAGAAGTTTTTTCTTGATGAGCCTAATCCAATTTTTAAAGATGGTTCATATTATAATACAGCACTTTCAGGTGAAAATGACACCTCAAAACGACTTCATGAAGTGCTAAAGAAATACCTTACCGCAAAAGAACCTAAGGAACGCACTGTCTACCGTCAACAGCTTATTGTAATATACTGGGAATTTATCAAATCGATTGCACCCAAAATGGCTCTGTCAAATCCGCCGGAACCTAAAAAAATGCTCATAAGGTTTGCTGCAGTTTTGCCTTCATTATTATCAGAAGAAATGCGGGAACTTTTTGGCAAAGCAATTCCAGACAATAAAACCGGAGAACCTGTTTACTACGTCGATGAATGGTTTCATGAAATTGCTACAGGAAAAATTACGCCATCAGCAACAGATGAAGCCCGTCCTGTAAAAAAAGCTGGACCGGCAGGTAATGTTTCAAATTCACAGGAACAATCCAGACTGCTTGCATTACAATCCAAAAATAATGGAAAACTTCAAAGTGCAGAAAATCTGCTTAACGCAAAAGAAAGTGAACGAAAATTTGCCGAAACAGAATTATGCCAGAAAGTAAATCAGTTATGTGAGCATCGTCCATATATGGATCTTGAAACACATCTTTCAACTTATGATGAACTTCAGAAACATCTTTTCAGAGAAATCAATGATAAATTAAAAATCCTCATGCGGATTGACAAAGAGCTTACTTCTTACAAATCCGACTATATGGAAGCAAAAGAAATTGCTGATTCATTGAATCAAAAAATTTCTTCACAAGGTTCTGAAGTTACAGAAGTTGATGAATCAAGTTTAACTACAGAAATTGGAACAATAAGGCAGATGGCGAAAATGACTTGTGGACGTCAGGGAAACCATTACCCTATTCTAACAAGGGAATATTTTCATTGTCCGCCTCGTGGAGTCGGATTCCGTGAAAACGTTATAAATATGCTGTCTGAAGTTGAAAAAATAGATCCGGGTGCATTCTGTCGAGTACATAAAAATCAGTCAAACCGCATCGTTCCTTATGTTATTCTTGTACCAACCTATGGCGACAGTGGTTTCTGCTGGGAACCTTTCGACAAATACAACAGAAACACAAGCCGCGGTCGTATTGTAATACCAATGTATCCAAAAAATTTACAGCTGGCAGTTCTTACTGCAATTGCTGATTTAAGATGGCTTGTAGCAAAAGAAAAAGCATCATTCCACTGGATGGAAGAAGGTCTTACCGGACAGTATTATCAGTGGTTTGACCAGCAGAAACTAAAAGGTGATGTAAAGGATTACTTTATCAACGATTACGTTTTATGGATTACAAAAGAAAGTGAAGGTGTACAACGCCTTGAAAAAGAAGTTAGGGCAGTTTTCTGGCGGCACGTTCCATTCCCACAGGAACTCAAAGATAAACTGAAAACCCGAAGTCCAATTTATCAGGAATTGTATCAGCGTGATATAAACCGCAGCATGAGCGACGGATATTAAAAATATACGATAAGCTATAAGTATAATAAAACTTTTGGATTAGTTTTTTCAATACTTGCCAAAAAAACAAAAAACCCTGTTCTTCTGGAAAGAACAGGGTTTTATTTTAATATCTTAAAGAAAAATTATTTTTTTATCAAATCCTTAAACATTGCGTGACGTTTATCATCCTGCATAAGAAGATTTAATTTGAACTGACCATCACGTGCACCCATTTCAATACAGCGTGCTTTATAGGTTTCAAAAGATTCTTTTTGCAGAATATGTGCAACAGGATCTTTTACACGGAATGAATCACGTTTTGCTGCATATTCTATATTCATTTTTTTGAGATTTTCATCAACAACTTTTGCAAATTTATCTGCAACTTCCTGTGATGCATTCTCATCAACAAATTCGAAATACATATGATACGTCGAAGTTGGAAGATCTGCAAAGCCTACAAAGAATTTTGTAAGTTTGTTTTCAGATTTTTCTGCCTGACGAACAGCATCAATGAACTGTCTTTCATGCAATTTTTCTCCAGTCATTGTGATGATACCATTGATCTTCTGAACCATCTGGATTGTTGGAATTGTTCCATACTTTCCTGTAACTTCAATAAGGTCATTCATACAGTAACGATACAATCCTGCAAATGTTGTTACATAAATTGAATAGCGCTTACCTGGTTCAAGTTCTGAAAGCTGCAGGAACTTTGGATTAGGATTATCAAGATCATCAGCACTGATGAATTCAAAATAGTGCATATGAGGGAACAATACAGTATCACTATCACCATTCATTACAAGTCCAGCACGACATTCTGATGCAAAATAACCGAATTCCTGATGCAGCATTCCTTCTGGAAAAGAATTCTTGAATTTTTCAAGATAAACTTTTGTATTTCCACATTTCCAGGTTGTTAATAACTGAAGATTTGGCCAGTAATGCTTTGGCAAAACATGTCCATATTTTTGCTTGATTGCACGAAGTTCTGCTGCCCTTTCTGGATTTGGCTTAAGTCGTGATTCAAGCACTTTACGGATTTCTGGTTCAACATTAATCTTATGACTTAATGTACCATGCTCAATATCATCAACATAATCATCGTAGAATTCATTAACATTATTCTGCATTTCAACAATTGTTGAAGGATTGGCTGTAACAAGAAGCGTAACATTCTGTTCAATACCAAAACGCATGATACCATAGTATCTGGCTTTATAATCAGAAATTGCATACATTTCATCCGGCTCGCAATACATATTGTGAACAAAATCCGGGCAGTCACGGCGGGTAACTCCAGAAACAGAACCAAATACAGTTCCATCAGGAGCTTTTCCTTCTATAGCTTTTCCTACAATTGATGTAACCATTCCTCCAAAAACCTTCGGTCGATGATGAAGGAATGTATAAAGCCATACTTTCGACATCTTACTGTAGATATTCTGATAATATTCATTTGTAATAGGAATCCATTTTGGTTCCTTTGTTGTTCCTGATGTAGTTGCATACATCATTGGTTTTCCCGGGAACAAAAGATTTGCTTCTCCGTTTTTATGACGTTCAACAAATGGACGAAGATCTTCATAATCATTTGGTTTAACATTTTTTTGCCACAGTGAATAAAGTTCAGCATCATTTTTTGCTTCCAGAATCTGTGAAAAATTATGAAGCTTTCCATATTCAGTATCCTTTGCATACTCAAGGATAGCACGTAAAGTCTGTTCCTGTGCCTTTGCAACATTTTTTGCGGCTTTGTTAAGTTTACCAACCTGAATTTTTCCAACCAAACCTAAAAGAAAATTCACTTTCAAATTAGGTTTAACATTCTTTGTCATATTTTCAACTCCATTAATAAGTTTTACAATTTATTATACTTTTAATAGCCTATCATAATATAACATAAATGTAAATTAGAGTTTAATTAAATCATTGAAAATAGCCTGTCTTTTTTCATCCTGCATAAGAAGATTCAGCTTAAACTGACCGTCACGTGCACCATTATTTATGCAGGTTACTTTAAATTTTTCAAAAGCATCTTTTACAAGCAGATGTGCAACAGGATTTTTTATTCTTGAAGAAGCACGTTTTTCTTCATATTCACAATTTATCTCTTTCAGTTTTTCATCAACTGCCTTTGCAAAAATATCTGCTTCTTTTTGAGAAAAACCCTGATTTTCAAATTCAAAATACATGTGATATAAGGATTTTTGTACATTTGCAAATCCAACAAAAAATTTAGTTTTAAAAGAAGTTTCGGCTTCAGCTTCTTTTACTGCAGTCATAAACTGTCTTTCATGCAGTTTCTCACCAGTCATTGAAATAATTCCGTTGATTTTCTGAATAAACTGGATTTCAGGAATAGAATTATAGAAACCTGTACATTCGACTAAATCATTCATGCAATAGCGGTATAAGCCTGCCCAGGTTGTAACATATATTGAGTAGCGCTTTCCAGGTTCAAGCTCATTAAGCTGTAAAAATTCAGGATTCGGATTATCCAGATCTTCCTGACGGATAAATTCAAAATAATGCATATGAGGAAAAAGAACCGTATCATCTTTTCCATTCATTACAAGCCCTGTTCTGCATTCTGATGCAAAATACCCGAATTCCTGATACAGCATTTTTTCGGGAAAAGTTCCGTCATATTTATCCATATAAACTTTAGTATTACCACATTTCCAGGTTGTAAGCACTTGAAGATCAGGCCAGTAATGTTTTGGATAAATTGTTCCGTATTTTTCTTTTAATGCTCTAAGTTCCTTTGCCCGTTCCGGATTAGATTTAAAATATGGTTCAAGTGATTTTCTAATTTCCGGACTTATTTTCATATTTGTACTTAATGTACCCTTTTCAATATCATTCACAAAATCTTCAAAATACAGATTAACATTATTTTCAAGTTCTATAACAGTAGATGGATTACAAACAACCAGCAAAGCTACATTCTGTTCAAGTCCAAATCTCATTATGGTATAATAACGAGCCTTATAATCTTCAATTGCAAAAACATCAGCAGGAGCTGAATAAAGTTTTTTCATAAACTCAGGACACTCTCTTTGAGTAACTCCAGATACGGAACCATAAACTGTACCGTCAGGTGCATAACCTTCCACAGCTTTACTTACAATTGAAACACATCTGCCTTCAAACACCTTTGGTCTGTGCATCATAAAAGAATAAAGCCACAAATGTGTCATCTTACTGTAAACCTTATTAAAGTATTCGTTTGTTATAGGAATCCATTTTGGTTCTTTTGTTGTACCTGAAGTAGTTGCATACATCTTAGGTTTTCCAGGAAATAAGAGATTTTCTTCACCGTGCTTATGTCGTTCTACATAAGGGCGTAAATCTTCATAATCCGAAACAGGAACATTTTTCTGCCAGTTTTCAAATAATTCTTTTGCAGTCTTCGATTGAAGAATCTGTGTAAAATTATGCTTTTTTCCCCATTCTGTATCTTTTGCGTAATTCAAAATTGACCTTAAAGTTTTTTCCTGAGTTTTGGAACAATTTTTACTGGCCATATCAAGTTTTATTTTTGCAAGTTTTCCAACACAACCTAAAAGAAAATTAATTTTTCCAACACCTTCTGTTTTATCTTTCATTGTAAATAGTCCTTAAATAAATAAATTATATTTTGCCTAAAAAAAATTGTAATATTTAAATAATTTAATATCAATAGATTTATATAAATTGACATAAGGAAAAAAAGAATAATTCCATATATAAAATAAAAACTTTAAATGCTATAGTACAGATATGATGATTGATTTTCACACTCACCTGGATCATTATCAGGGAAACAAATTACAAGCTGCTGTTGAATGCATAAAGAAAAATAAAATTAAAACAATTACTTCAAGCTGCAGCATAAAATCATATCTTCAAAATATTGAAATTGCAAAGCAGGCTTCAGATTTAATTTTACCGACATTCGGAATACATCCTTCATACATTGAAAAAAAATTTTACAAAATGGCACAAACGGAAATATTAAATGCAATTGAAAAATATTTATTACAGAGCAGAATAATAGGCGAAGTTGGCATGGATTTTTACTGGGAAAAAGAAACACCCCGTAACACACAGGAAAAAATTTTTTGTACGATTATGGAACACTGCAATCAATATAAGAAAATTGCTGTAATCCATACAAAGGGTGCTGAAAAAGAAATACAAAGTTTATTGAAAAAATTCCCATATGCAAAACCTGTAATACACTGGTATGACGGACCAGAAGATATTTATAAAAAATTTATTGATTCAGGTTTTTATTTTACATTTGGCTGTGAAATTTTATATTCAAAGCACATACAGGAACTACTCAAGATTACTCCGATGGAATTAATATTAAGTGAAACCGATAATCCAAGTGGTGAACCATGGCTCGGAGGGACTGATGATTCACCACTACTGATAAAACGTATTATTAAAGATATAGCTGATGTAAAAAAATTACCTGTTGAAGATGTTGAAGCAATTATCGAAAATAATACACTAAAACTTGCTGGAAATGAGTTTAATGCCTATTTCTCGAGTACAAGCGACCGTACATCAACATGATTATCAATCATTCCAGAGTTAAACAAAAATTTTTCTGTTTCCTGCAATGCATCAAGTTTTTCATCAGTAAGTTCTATACCAAAATCATAAAGCGGATACATTTCTTTTACAGCATTTAAATCAATATCAAGAGCATCAGCAGTTATTTTCAAAGCTTCCTCAGTATTATTATTCATGTATTCGACAATTTCTTTTTGTGTTTGTCTAAAAGTTTCAATAATTTCTGGATTTTTTTCAGCAAACTCTCTGCTACAGGCAGTACAAATAACTGCTGCAATTAAATTTTCTCCACTTGTGATTTTATGAAAACCACTCTTTTCAAGATTATAGGATGCAGTTCCACCTGTCATCGCTACATTAACAGAACCACCTTCAAGTGCTGCAACTGCTGCAGGAATAGACATAGATACATAATTTACATCAGAGATTTTCATACCACCTGTAGCCAGAAATGCAACTAACAATTCATGCAGATTCGTACCCTTTGGACCTGCTATTGTAAGGCCTCGTAAATCTTCTGGTGAATTGATAGAGGCATCCCGACTGAACATACAAAATGCTTTAGGTGCCATAGAATACATACTGATAATAGAAATATCCGCTCCATTTGCTGCAGCCAGTAAAACAGAAGACCCGCCTACAGCATTCAAAATATGTATACTGCCAGATGCAAGGGCTGCAGTCTGATCTGCTCCGGATGTTAAATTAGAATACTCAAATTGCAGACCAAGTTTTTCGTAAGCTTTAGAAAACATTCCGCTGTTTTTTTCCAGAACAGATGGAACATTCAAAGGTGAAGAAACATAAGTCATTACAACTTTGTCAGTAGAAAATTTATCAGTTTTTTTACAAGAAAAAAATGATACCATAATTACACTTAATGCAAGAAGCATTAATAAAGTTTTGTTAAAAGTTTTCATTTATAACTCCTATAAATTTTTTATCAGTAACAGATTACTGTGTATTAGATCCAAGTGTGATAATTCTATCTCCGAGTAAAGTTGCTTCATTTATATCATGAGTGACAAAAATACAACCAAGCTGTTTTTGTTTTCGTATTCTGATTAATTCCTGCTGCATTGCAGTTCGTGTATAATTATCAAGTGCACTGAAAGGTTCATCCATTAAAACTAAATTCGATTTTCGAATTAAAGTTCGGGCAAGCGAAACCCGTTGTTGCATTCCCCCTGATAATTGATGTGGGAGAGCCTTTTCAAATCCAGATAAACCGACAAGATTTACTATATTTTCAATTTCTTTTTTATCAGTTTTTTTAAGTCCAAGAGATATATTTTTTTCAACATTTAGCCATGGCATAAGCCGGGGTTCCTGAAACATCATCCCAATTTTTAAGTCCTCAGGAATGATAATTTTTCCTGAATCAGGACTGACAAGTTTCGCAAGCAGTCTTAATAAAGTTGTTTTTCCGCAGCCACTTTTTCCGATAATCATTGTTAATTCATCACTGGAAATTTCAAGATTAAATTTATCGAAAACAACTATTTCTTTATCCTCAAGTCTATAGGACAATGAAACATTATCAAAAATTATTTTACTCATTATTTGTTTTCCTTTGCCAGTCAATGCTGTTTATTAAAAAAGAAAAAAACAAATCCATGAGAAGTCCCATTAAACCAATAAGAATAATTCCAACCATAACTTTATCTGTACGGGACAATGTTTGGGAATCGAGAATCATATATCCTAAACCACGAGAAGCTGCAATCATTTCTGCCCCAACAATTGCACGCCAACTGTATCCTAATCCAATTTGCATACCAGTAAGAATTTGTGGAACAGCAGAAGGCAGTTTAATTTTTACAAAAATTTCTTTTTTGTTCATTTTAAGTATTTCACCTACTTCAATTAATTTTTTATCGCAATTCTCAATTCCAGATTCCATATTCATATACATAGGAAAAAATGAAGTAAGGATTATTACAATAATTTTAGGGGTTTCTCCAATTCCAAACCAAAGAATTAAAAGTGGAATGAGACTCATTGGAGGTACATGCCTCAGAAACTCAAAGAGGAGAGTAAACCAGTGACCAAACTTTTTACAAATTGCTTTAATCACAGAAAAAATAAAAGCAAGTAAAAAAGAAATTGTAAAACCTTCTAGTACACGAATAAAACTGTTTATCGAATGAAGATAAAGTTCACCAGATTTACACATTGAAATAAACGCATTCCAGACACGCAAAGGTCCTGGAAAAACAAAAGAAGAAAATAATTTATATTTAGAGATTAATCCCCAGATTATCAAAAGAAAAACAAAAACTGAAAAAGATTTAAAAAAATTCCTAAAAATTGTTTTATTCTTCATCAATATATAAATCTCCTGAAACCGCCATATGATTAAATGAAATTTTAAGCAAACCATAATCCTTTAATGCAGAAAAAAACAATTCATCTCCGATAAAAGCATCATGTAAATTACAGAGATTTATAAATTGCTCTTCATCATCAAGATGTATAACACTATCAGAATAAATTTTATCAATATTAAACCAACTGGCTAAAGTTATATTTTTAAAACCACATTGTATTAATTGTTTTTGAAGTTTCAATACTGCTTCCTGAGTATGGACAATAATAATTTTATTTTCTTTATCTTTTATTAAACTTAAAACCTTTTTAGTAAGATTTTTTATTTTTTCATCAGAAGGAAATGAATCCAACGGTGTAATATATTTATTTTGAAATTTAGTACCAAATTTTTTTTCAAGAACCTTAATTGCTTTTTTTTGACCAAGGTCATAATACTCCATTCCAGTAGTATCAACACTGATAACTGGAATACCGGTTTTCTTTTCAACAGGTATACACAAAGCATTCAAATCTGTTGCAATCACCGAAACGACAGGTGTACCAACAAGAGCAATAAAATTATATTTTTTTTCTCCTACACCCTTTACAATTTTTTCAACAAGTAAATTGTCTTTCCCAAAAATTGTATCCATATCCCGAAGAGCAGCACTAAAAATTGCTCCGCAGTCATCATAAAAACGTTTTTCATCATAACCACAAACATTACCACTGCATCCACCAGGATCACAAACAACAACAAAACCTCCACATTGATAAAACAAAGAAACTGCCCCTGAATAATCCGGCGCAAAAGGTGCAAGGTATCTGAAAAATTCTTTCATAAAAGCTCCTCAGACTGTTAAATAATTTCCATGCATAAGCTCTTTATGCAAAACAGGATTTATAATACAGCTTTCTATTTCAGAAAGCAACGAACATAAACCGTTAAAACCTAATGTCTGTTTTTCCATATTCCAGCAGACATTAACACAATTACTTAAAAAGTATCCTGCATCAAGACCAATCGCCACATCTACAGGTTCAATACAGCCTGATTGAACTGAAGGATGAACACCACTATATATTTTCAAATCTCCTTTAATCAAATTGATTAATTCAATGTATTTTAAATCCGTTTTTGTAATTATATTTCTGAAAACAAATTTAACATCAATATTTTTCTCTAATAAGGTAAGTGCAAGTTCAAAAGGATTGCCGTTTATTGCTTCTCCAATTCCAAATGTTTTTTTTCCATATTTATTACAAAAGTTTTCAAAAGAATTTTCCGCTGTCTGTATATCATTATCAGAAACATTAATTGTTAAATAATCAGACAACTTTTCATATTGTTCAACAATTCTTTTAATACCATAAACATTTTCAAATAACACATAAGAAATATTAAATTTATTTTTCATATCTTCTGCAGCAGCAAGACATTGAGAATTAATTACGATATTCAAAAATGATGAAGACATTAACTGATATTCTTCAAAAGATTTACATTCAGAAATTTGATAAATATTTTTTATTCCTGAATCATATAAATACTGTTTAATTTCAGAATGTAAATCTAAAGGAACAAATCCACCTATAATATTTACACAATCATTTTTCTTTGTCTTTTTTTCAAGTGCAGAAAACAAAGTTTGCTGAACTGCAATCATAGGAGCTTTTTTGGACTCTCGGGTTATAGGATCCATAAAACTTGCAACAACCCTAGTTCCTGTTTCATTTTGCAGCTTCATGGCAATCCGGTTTAAATCTGTACCCATAATCGCATCAACACAAGTCATACAAAGATAAATTACTTTTGGATTACAGATTTCTAAAATCTTTTTAGCCGCCTGATTAATTTTTGTTAAATAATTTCCTGTAACAAGATTTTTTTCAGTAATATATAGATAAAACATTCTTTCATCATATCCGGATTTTTTTCCTGCAATAGTTCCATGTCGTCCACAGCACAAAGGGGCAACAAGCAGCATTACACTTTCAGGAAGAAGCAATGCAGTTCTCTTAACTCCGAAGCCTGCATTTCCAGGTCCATTAAAATGCAGATGACATTTTTCAATACTTCGAAATGGAATCTTTTTATCATTCCGCTTCAATAAATCCTGAACTGTTATAAAACTTGCTTCCTGCTTTTTTGTTAACATTCTGTATCCTGTGCTTATTTCATAATTTCTTTTGCAAGATTCATATATATTTTACTGACTTCATGATTAATATTTCCTTCGATAAGTGTTTTACCCTCTTCTTCAAAAATATTAATATCATTACATCTTGGAATTATTCCTGTAATTGTAATTTTTTTATCATCAGAAAACATTTTTACTTTTTCATATTCATCAGGTACATTTCTGCAATTTAAAATAATACCTTTGACAGTTGCATAGCCACGTTCCTGAAAATTATCAACTGCAGTTTTTATATTATTAGCAGCAAACAATGACATTTTCTCGCCGGAAGTAACAATATAAACATCCTCAGCATATCCTTCCCGGATTGGTGCAGCAAATCCACCGCAAACAACATCACCCAAAACATCATAAAAAACAACGTCTGGTTTCAATTCTTCAAAGGCATTCAACTCATCAAGTAAATTAAATGTTGCAACGATTCCTCGACCTGCACAACCTATACCCGGTGTGGGTCCGCCAGTTTCCATACAAAGAACTCCATTAAAACCAACTTTAATTATGTCATCAAGTTTTAATTCTTTACTTTCATCACGCATGGAAGTTAAAACAGGAACTGCAGGTTTACCTTCTAAAAGATTGATTGTTGAATCTGCTTTAGGATCACAACCTATTTGAAGAACCTTATATCCCAGCACGGAAAGAGCAGCACTTAAATTTGATGTTGTTGTAGATTTTCCTATTCCGCCTTTTCCATAAAAAGCAATTTTTTTCATTAGTCTGCCTTCCTTGCATTTAGTACAGGTCTGATACTTCTTTCAAGAACACCTGTAAGCTTTGCCAGAACCATTCCATAATTTGTTATAGCTACATTCTGATTTTTTGCTCTTTCAATTCTTGATTTCATTTCTTTTTCATTTAACATGCAACCACCACAATGTATAACTAATTTGTATTTAGTTAAATCATGGGGAAACTCTCCGCCGGAAACAAATTCAAAAGAAATATTTTTTTTAGTAATTTTTTTTATCATCCCTGGAATTTTTTCCGTACCTATATCACCACACTGTCTGTGATGAGTACAGCCTTCTGCAATTAAAATTACATCCTGATCTTTTAACTTATCAAATGCAGAAATATTTCCCAGCTGAAAATCTAATTCACCTTTATATCTTGAAAATAAAATTGAAAATGAAGTTAACGGGATATTATCAGGAACAATTGCAGAAACTTTATTAAAAGCCTGACTGTCAGTTATTACAAGAGAAATTTGATTTTCAAGTTTTTTAAGAGTGACTTCAAGTTCGGTATCACGAACAACAACAGGAACACAACCTGCATCAAGTAAATCTCTAATAGTTTGTTGCTGCGGTAAAATTAATCTGCCTTTAGGTGCAGCTTTATCAATTGGAACAACAAGAATAACAAAACTATTCTTTTTAACTAAATCTGACGCAATAGGTTTTTCATTTTCAGAAGTACTTACAATTAACGAAGCTATCTTTTCTTTCAACTGCTTAATGTTAAATCCTGTAACAGAACTTACAGAAATTATTTTTTCTAAAGGAATTTTCTTTTTCAAGTCCGTTATTGTATTATCACTTTGCACCTGATCTATTTTATTCAGGACAACTAAAAATGGAAGATTTTTATTCTGGATTTGTTTTAATATATTTGAATCATAATCTGTAAAACCAATTTTTGAATCAATAACAAGAACAGCAACATCTGTTTTATCAAGCACGTCTACAGCTTTTTTAATTCGCTCTTTACCTAATTCTCCTTCATCATCTAAGCCAGGAGTATCAATAAAGACAACAGGTCCGGCAGGTAATAACTCCATTGTCTTAAAAACAGGATCTGTTGTAGTTCCTTTTACATCAGAAACGATTGACAAATTTTGTCCTGTAACTGCATTTATCAAACTGGATTTTCCTGCATTTCGCAAGCCAAAAAAAGCAATATGAGGTCGTACAGAAATCGGTGTATCATTAATTGACATCAGCAGCCTCCGTAATTACACTTGAAAAATTTGTCTTTGCACTTACGCCATCAAGTTTACCAATTTTTCCTGTTACTGCATTTATAACAGTTTCGGGCGCATCAATTGCTACACTGATAAGATTCACATTTTTTTCCCTATACGGAATTCCCATGCGCCCAATAACATATTGTCTGCAGTTAAATAAAATTGAATTTAAAGTTTCTATAGAAGATGGGTTTTCAACAATAATGGAAATTACGGCTATACGAGTTTTCATAAATTACCTCTGTAAAAAAAACTGCATCTGAATAAAGACGCAGTTACAAAAATTTACAAAGGAAATATAAAAACGAGAGTATTATATTGAAACTAAACGTCTTTCATCTCAATAATCAATTTCGATGTCAGATATTTACAATTATACAAAAATATTTTTAAAAGTCAAACAAATTACTCTTTACAAGTTAATAAAGTAAATCTAAGAAATGATTCAAAAAAATTCTTTAAGTAGCAAAAAACCTTTTATCAAATATCTAATACAGCAATTCTAGACCATCTGCAGGTATCTGAAAAATCAGCATTTCGGGCAGAAACTTTTATTAAAACTGTATCATAATACAAGCCGTCAGAATACAAATATTCAGTTTGCCCGGCAGGTATTATTTTTGAGAATTTAATAGTTTCGAAAGATCCATCTTCTGCGGAAGGATTACTCAAAAATAGTATTTCTATTTCATAATAATCTGCCCCTTCTACTGAATCAAAGTTAATTCTGATAGATGAATTATCTGCAATTTCAGCAGTAAGATTTGCTGGACGAGAAAGCTCTCCCTCAGGAGTTTCATCAAGCGGTGTCTTAAATTCAATCACAGCTGGAATTCCAGAAAACTCTTTTGGTTCTTCATTTTTGGAGAAAGCAAAAATTTCTATTACATAATTTGAATCAAAACATAATTCTTCAAAAAGAAATGAAGTTGATTCTGTAGTATAAATTATTGCATACTCATTTCCCTTTTCTCTATAACTAACTAAATATAGTTTAGCATTTTTCACAGATGACCATGAAACATATGCACTATTCCATTTTATATCCGAAATAAACACCTGTTCAGGAGGTGGAAGGCATTGCTGATAATCAGAACTATTCCCTATCAAATCACAACTAAGGAAAAATATCAAATTAGCGAGTATCAAAATTGATATTAAAAATGATTTATATAAAATACGATTTTTCATTATCTTACTCCACACAAATTGAATATTTTTTGTTCATTTCAGCAGATACTCTTAGAAAATATAACTTATCTGAATCAAAGTCTTTGATATCATTTTTTAGATTCCGAACAATTACAACTTCATCTTCATTTTGTACTACGGTAATATTTTTATCGGAAGTTTCATCTAAAGAAAACAAAGGTAATCCAGATGCAACAATATTTCCTGTTTCATCGAAAATTATCAGATTTGCGTTTTTATCCATTTTTGAAGTTATAAAAGTAAATAATCCTTTCTCAAAAGTGCACATAAACCAAAGTGTTTCATCTGAATTATAAAAACGTCTAGTCTTGGATTTTTCAAGCAAATAAGCTTTATCTTTTGTTAAATTTTGTGCTGCTGGAACTTTGTCTGATACTTTTAATGAAAATAAACTTGAGTAATTAGAATTAAAAGCTTTAATCATAAAGGTATAAGAACTTTGATTTATAAGCTCAGTTTTTACGCAAGAAGTTTCAGTTGTCGAGCAGGCTTTAATAAATTTTTCATTATAATAATTGTTATAGCCTGGAGCATAATAAACTTCATAATAATCTGCCCCTTCAACTGAATCCCAATTTAATAATAATGAATATTGTAAGTCAGCATCAGATGTAACTGTTACATTTTTCGGATAATTCAAGGTTACATTCGGATCATTTTCCGTCGTAATAAACACTTCCTCTGAGCGTTCATATTTTTCAAGATAGTTTAATATCTCTCCATACCAGACAGCACATGCGGTTACAACATAACTATACTTTGTTCCACTTTCGCAAAGATCATCAGTAATACACAAAGGATCCCCTTTATTCCAGGTGATTGAGGTATTTTCTATAGCTTCACCGCGATACATTTTTCGTTCAATATAATACCTCTCAGCATTTTCAGAACCTGTCCAGGACACAATAATTTCAGATTGTGGCGACTTTTCAGAAAGGGAAACATTTACAACCGGTTTATCCAACGGAGGCTCAGATTCTGTTTCACAGGAAGTAAATAAAATAAGAAATAAGACAGGAACAAGATTTAAAAACTTTTTCATATTCTCTCCTCGTATGACAATTTAATATAATTATTAAATATTGTTTTATATATGTCAATTCATAACTTGTCCAATAATTAATTTAACTTCGCTTTTTCCATCAACATCTTTTTTTACAAGAATCTGATTTTGAATACGTTCTTTTAAGCTGTCGACATGCGAAATCACGCCAACAAGTTTATCACCACTAGAAAGATCTTCCAGAGTTTTCATTGCTTTATTTAAAGAGTCCGAATCCAGTGTTCCAAAACCTTCATCAATAAACATTGAATCAAGTTTTATTCCTCCAGAAGAACTTTGTACTTCATCAGCAAACCCCAGTGCAAGAGAAAGAGCAGCCTGAAACTGTTCTCCTCCGGACATTGTCTGCACGTGTCTTTCACGTCCGGTGTAAAAATCCTTAACATTTAATTCAAGGCCAGACTGAGATTTACCACCAAGATCAGTTTTTTTTCTACACAATTCATACTGATGATTTGTCATTTTTCTTAAACGTAAATTTGCACGACGAATAATGTGGTCTAAATAAATCATCTGCACATATGTTTCAAGGGAAATCTTTCCATTTCCTGCAAATTGAACTTTTCCATTAACAACAGCATCAAGTTTACTAATCATTTCATATTCTTTACCAGTATTTTGAATCAATGGGTTAATTTTTAAAATCTGTTCAACACAAGTTCGATTAGTTGCATATTTTTTTATAAACTCATCATGATAATTTTGTAAATCCAGAATTTCATTATCAATACTTTTTTGTTCATTAACTAATTTTTGTAAATCTTCCTGAGGAATATTTTCTATCTGCTCACAAAAAGTCTCGACAGAAGTCTTTAATGCAGCTATAGTTTGTGAACATTCTATAAAAGATTTAACTGCCGCATCTTCATTATTTTTCAAATCATTTACTTGAGACAATATTTTATCTTTATAACTTTTAGCATTTTCAATATTTTCAAATTTTAAATTTTCTTTTAAAAAATTAAAATTCTTCTGCTCATATTCAAGTTTTGTTTTTTCATTTGATATTTTTAAATTATCAGAAGTAATTATATTGTTTATTTCTTCAAGTTTTTTTTGTAATTCAGGAATCTTTTTTTCAAGCTGATTTTTTATAAACAAATCTTTTTCAACTTTTTTTATTTTATTTTTATAACTTTCAGAATCATTTTCTAATTGATTTTGCCTTTTACTTAACAGACAGGACAAATTTTCATCATTGAAATCCATATTCAAAGAATTATTTATTATTTCATTTTTTATCAGTTCACACATACTATTTAAGTTTGATTTCAATGCTGACAAACAGTTTGTAACATTAACATAATCGTTATTTATAAGAGATATTTCTTTTTCGAGTTGTTCAATTTCATCTTTAGAAACAGATTCATTTGTTTTTACAGCCGGATTTGGATGATGAACAGAACCACATAAAGGACATGGTTTTCCTTCAATTAATTTTTCAAGAAGAACACCTGTCAGATCTGAAAAATAATTATTTCGTAGATTTATAATTTCTTTTTCTTTTAAAATCTTTTTTTCTGCAATCTTTTTTTCTTTATCTTCATAATTCAAAATTTCATTTTGAATATTTTGCTTATTTTTGTTTAATTCAATTATTTTGTTAATTACAAATAGCAGTTGTTCATTTTTTTCATTATCTGTTTTAAGCTTTAATATAGCAATTTCTGAATCTTTTACTTTTTCAAATTCTTCTGATGCAGTTTGTAATTCAGTTTGTAATAATTTTTGGGTTTGTATATTTAAATTAATTTCTTCCGATAAACTGTTACATTCATCAACAATTTTATTAATCAAGCAACTTTTTAATTCTACTTCTTCATAATGCGGAAAGGTTTTTTCTATTTCATTAATCTCTATTTGCAATTGAGGAATCTGTTTAGATTTTTCTTTAGTTTCTGCAACTTGTTTTTCTATCTTAACAAGATCACTTATTTGTTTTTGTAAATCTTTTTCTTTATTATTTTTTTCCTGTACTAAATTTTGACGCTGAGTTTGCTGTGCAATTTTTAATTCCAATTCAAGTTTCTTTTTATTTTTTTCTTCAATTTGTTTTTTTATTTCACTGATTTTATTTTTTTGTTCATTGATATAAGTATTTAAAATTTTTTCCTCTTCACTATTAATTTTTTTAACTTGGATGATTCTTTCTATTTGAGGAATCAAGGAATTTTCTGTTTCTCTAACATCAGTTTCTATTTCCAGTTTTTCTAAATTTTGATTCAGCAGATTCAATAGATTTTCATATTCGTGTTTTTTTTCACTCAAGCTTTCTTTTATATTATTTGCTAACTGTTCATATTTATGTGTATTAAAAAGCATTCTGAACAGTTTAATTTTCTCTTCTGTTTTGCCAATTAGGGTATCATGAAATTTTCCCTGGGCTATCATTGCAATACTGCAAAATCTATCCCTGTCTAAACCAATTATCCTAATAAGTTCTGCATTTACATCACTTAACTTTTCAATCGGCTTTTTATTTTCTGATAAATATTCAAGACAGGCATATGCTTTTTCTTCAACTTCGACATTTTCCTGTTTCTTACTCTTACGTAAATATGAAGGATTCCTTGTCACCTTATATTTTTTGCCTTTTGTTTCAAAAATTAATTCAACATAGGTAGGGTCGTCTGAACAAGCAAAATCAGAACGCAGCATTTCCTTATTTCTATCAAGACCACTGGCAGTATCATATAAGGCAAAAGTTATTGCATCAAATATCGTTGTTTTTCCAGAGCCGGTAATTCCTGTAATCAGATACAATCCCTGATTCCCTAATTTTTCAAAATCAATTTCTGTTTTTTCTTTATATGACTCAAATGCACACATTGTTAATTTTAACGGACGCATTATTCTTCACTCCATGTTTTTTCAATCAATTTAGACATAAAAGCCCTTTCTTCTTCTGTTAAGTTTTCCCCTACCCTGTTTTTAAAAAATTCTTCAAAAAGTTCTAAGGGATTCTTTATATTTTCTGCAATTGTTTCATCCAAAACAGAAATATCTTTTTCCTTTTCTTTATACTGCAAACTCAAAATATTCGGATATACCCTGCGTAAAACAGAAAGTGCATCAAGTATTTCTGAATTATCATTCAAAACTATACTTATATAATCATCTTTATTATATGGATCTGTTTTTGAATTTTCTAAAATCTCATTAAACATTCCGGAAATTTCACGTATATCCCTTAACGGAACTAATTTTTCTTTACTTACACTTATATTACCTTTTTCTTTTACATCAATAATCAGAACTGATTTTTCATCATCTTTTTCAGAAATTGAATATTTGAGCGGTGTTCCTGAATAATAAACATTCTGTGTTATCTTTTGCTGTTTATGAATATGACCAAGGGCTGCATAATCAAAACCTTCAAAAACTTTTGCAGAAATTGCATCTAACCCACCAATAACAGCTTCTTCAGATTCACAATGTTCCGCATTTAAAATATTCTGATGCGATACAATAATATTTCTTTCTGAAAAATTTACGTTCATATTTTTTACAGCACAAAAAAGCGCTGTTTCATAAGAAATTATATTTTCTTCAGAATGATAATGTCGAATTTCAAAAGGCCGAACAAATGGCAGAAGATAAATATTCAGATTACCAAATTCATCATTAAAAATAATTTTCTCAATTTTACCATTATAAGGTTTAGAAAAATATATTCCGCTTGATATCATAAATTCTGCACCAAAAGTTAATCTTTCAGTACTGTCATGATTTCCGCTGATTATGCAAACTTTAATATGTAAGTCAACAAGATTTTTTAAAAATGTTTCAAATATTTTTATTCCTTCAACACTTGCAACACTTTTATCGAAAATGTCTCCGGCAATAAGCAATAATTCTGTTTTACTTTTTTTACATATTTCTAAAATTTGTTTCAATATATATGACTGATCTTCAGTTAAAGGAAAACCATTTAATGTTTTTCCTAAATGCAAATCTGATATATGCGCAATCCTCAAAACTTATCTCCTGTAAAGGTTTATTTAAAACATCCGTTTTTATATTTATGATATATTGTTATTAAAGAAAAAAAAAGAGACTGTCTGTTTAAGACAGCCCCTTTTAAAACTTCATTCTGAGTGTTATTTATCAAACAACGAAAGCATTGGCTTTACATCCTGATTTTTTATTTTTCTGTCAACATAATTTTTAGTAATTTTTGCCACAAGCGGACATAATGCGAGAACACCTATCAAGTTTGGAATCATCATCAGACCATTAAATGTATCAGATAAATCCCATGCAAGAGAAAGGCTCATCGTGCATCCGAAGAAAATCATCACAACAAAAAGCAGTTTATAAATCATCTGTGTTTTTTCACCAAACAGATACTGCCAGGCTGTTGTTCCATAATGACTCCAGCCTAAAACAGTAGAAAAGGCAAATAGTAAAATTGCAATGGCAATAAACTTTGAACCAAATCCACCAAATACAGTACTGAATGCTTCTCCAACAAGTCCTGCTCCGGCATTATTTGAAATAATCACACCTGTTTCTAAATCAACTAAACCCGAAGTTAAAACAACGAGTGCCGTTAAAGTACATACAATAATTGTATCAGCAAACACTTCAAAAATTCCCCACATTCCTTGCTGAACAGGTTCCTTAACATTTGAACTTGAATGTACCATTACTGAAGAACCAAGACCTGCTTCATTTGAAAAGGCACCGCGTTTAAATCCCCATGTAATTGCTTTTTGAATGCCATAACCAACTACTCCACCACCGACAGCTTTGGCTGCAAAGGCACCTTTGAAAATTGAAGCAAAAACAGCAGGAATTGTTGAACCATGCACAATAATTACAACCAATGCACAGATAATGTAAAGGATTGCCATAAATGGAACAAGTTTTTCAGCAACAGAAGCAACGCGTTTAAGACCGCCAAGGATTACAAAGGCTGCAAAAACAACCAGTACAACTCCAGTTATCCAGGATGGAATATTAAAGGCGCTCTGCATGTTTCCTGCAATAGAGTTTACCTGGCTCATGTTTCCAATTCCAAAACTTGCAAGCAAACAGAATGCACTGAACAGTACTGCAAGAACTTTTCCAACAACACGCATGTTTTTATAAGCACCAAGTCCATCCTTTAGATAATACATAGCACCACCATGCCATTCCCCGTTTTCACCTTTTCGTCTGAAATAAATGCCAAGAACATTTTCAGAATAATTTGTCATCATTCCGAACAAGGCCATAATCCACATCCAGAAAATTGCACCTGGGCCACCTGAAATTATTGCTGTTGCAACTCCTACTATATTGCCTGTACCAATTGTAGCTGCCATTGCTGTACATAAACTTTGAAACTGCGATATTGCTTTATTCTCTTTTTCAGTGTGGGCTGTTACATGCCTGTCCTTAAATATCGCTCCTATTGTCTGCTTCATCCAGTGAGCAAAATGTGAAAACTGAAATCCTTTGTTCACAGCGGTCATTACAACACCTGCAAGCAGCAGCAAAGAAATACCAAAACTACCCCAAACGACACCATTTACGGCATCATTCACTTTTGTAATCGCCTCTAACATGGGCATTCTCCTTTTATCAGATAATTTTTTCCTGACAACATTTTTTCTGATTTGAAATTCTACTTTAAATTTATCGGCATATTTAACACAGGAATTAAGCGCCTGCTTATTTTTTTAAGAATTATTAAAATCTTCTTTTCTGTTTAACTGACAGTTTTCAAAGTGTTGAATTTTTTTTTAAACTGAGTTAGATTATTAACACTTTAATGGAACATTAAGTTCCGGCGGTTCGAAACCCATCCCGCCTTATCAAAACTAGGAGAAGCAACATGAGTCGAACAGACGACGAACTTTCCGGTGTAAATCTGCTCGGAAACAAAAATACTGTATACACTTATAATTACAGCCCAGAAATTTTAGAAAAATTCCAGAACAAGCATCCGGGCAATGATTACATGGTAACCTTAAACTGCCCTGAATTCACTTCCCTTTGTCCTAAAACTGGACAACCTGATTTTGCAGAAATCCAAATCAATTACATTCCTGATCAATTTCTGGTTGAATCAAAATCCTTAAAACTATATTTATTCAGTTTTAGAAATCATGGAGACTTTCATGAAGATTGCGTAAATATAATTATGAAAGATCTTGTAAAACTTCTTGCACCAAAATACTTAGAAGTTAAAGGAGTCTTTACCCCAAGAGGCGGAATTTCAATTTATCCGTTTGCAAACTATTCAAAGCCTGGTACAAAATATGAAAAAATTCAAAAAAGCAGACTTTTTACAAGTATAGACCAAAACAACTGCAGAAAATAATTTTTCTTTCTGCAGTCCTTTTCCTTTTTCAGGATTCAATTTTTTATGGAGAATTATTATGAGATTTCAAAACGAAATAATATTAATTGCAAGCATTTTTGTTTTTTTTGGAGGCCTTGTCGCTTTTTTCAGATTTTTTGGAAAAACCGGAATCTATGCCTGGACAGTAATCTGCACTATTGCAGCAAATATTGAAGTGCTTATTCTTGTTCATGCTTTCGGGATGGACACAACTTTAGGTAATGTAATTTTTGCTTCAAGTTTTCTGGCAACAGATATTATGAGCGAAATTTATGGAAAAAAAGAAGCTTCAAAATGCGTCAAGATTGGAATCCTCGCAAATATCACTTTCATTATTATCAGTCAATCCTGGTTTTTATATTTACCTGCTTCTGGCGATACAATGGCAGAACCTATCCGGACAGTTTTTGCAAACACTCCCCGTGTTATGCTTTCCAGCCTTTTTGCCTATGCCGTTTGTGAACTATATGATGTCTGGGCTTACCACGCTCTCTGGAACTGGTCAGAAAAGAAAACAGGAAACCATAAAGCTCTTTTGTGGCTTCGAAATAATGGTTCAACACTGGTAAGTCAGCTGATAAATGTAATTGTTTTCAATGTAGCAGCCTTTGCAGGAGTTTTTCCAAAAGAAACCTTAATTCAAATCCTGATTTTTGGTTATGCAATTTTCATTGTTACTTCTCTGGCTGACACACCTTTTGTATACTTGGCAAGATGGATAAGTGAAAAGCATCCTGAACTAAAAAGCAACTGACAGCAAAACTGGTTCAAGCCATTTTCAGAAGCGTACTACCGGTCTTATACGAAACTCTGATCCGCTGTTTTCGCTTTGAACAGTAAATGGCTCACCACAAAGCTCACCATCTATTTCAAATACATACATCTCATTCTGTCCAGACTTTGTTGCTGTTATATATCTTCCAGAAGAAATTCCATTCTGGTCAATTTCTGATGCAGCAAATTCTTTTCCGTCTGCCGCAAGTAAAGACGCCATAATTTTTTCTTTATTTTCATTGTTAAAAATTGCTTCAATATCGCTTTTTAATGGAATTCTCCAGATAAAATTACCATCAAGTTTTCCTGCAAGCTTTCTTTCAGCTTCGTTTAACCCTGAAACCTGCGAATCTAAATCTTTTAGTCCTAAAAGCAAAACAGGTTCATTAAACTGATTGACATCTGCAACAATGGCTAAAACAACTCCTGTTTTTTGCAGCTCTGGATAATATTTACCTGATGAATAACAGAAATAACCTATACCTGCACCACGAAACTCTACTGTACTGCAATCAATTGTTTTCTCATCAAAACGTGAATAAGATACATATTTTTTGCCATTAATTGTTTCATCAGCACCGACAAAAATCTTCACTCTATAATTCTTTGCACTTTCAAGTTCATTACAGATGTATAGTTTTTCTTCATCTTTATATTCAAGTGGAGAAATCAAAATGTTTTTTTCATCACCATTTCCGTTTTCATCAATTTCAAGACATTCTGCATAAAGACCAACTCTAGAATCCTGAGGGTCAGTCATTGTTAAACTGAAGCCCAGTTTATCAGCATATTTCCAGTAAACTTTTTTCTCTCCGCTGATTGTTACCGGATCAAAATCAAATTCATATCTTTCTGGTTCTGAGTAATACTCATAGAGGTCAGTTTCAGATGGATTACTCCGACCTGATTCATCTGTCTTTTCTTCAATTTTAAGCTGTATTTCGTAGAGTGTTAAAGAAGTAATATCTACTGTAAAAGAATTCTCTGAATAACACTCTCCAATACTGTTTTGAGCAGTATAGCTGCTTTTTTCATTACCATCTATAAAAAGGGAAATTTTTTCGATAAACGGAAACTCAACGACAGAAGGTTTTTCCCAGGTTACAAGCAGTTGCGAAGGAGAAGTCTGTTGAAACCTGAGAGATGGAACATATTTTACTGAAGAACGGGGAACTACCAGTTTTGTACAATCTGCATTATACTCATTTGAGTTTCCTGCAACATCATAACTTGTAACAGTAAAAGAATAAGTTTTTCCTTCATCCAGATTTTCTATAGTATATTCTGTCGATAAAATGTTTCCATTTTCATCATATAAAATGTCTTCTGCTGTAAAGTCTATAAAAGTACTTGCTGTATCATCCTTTTTTTTGTATGAAAGTCTTGTATATACAAGATCATTATCTGATGCACTTTTCCAGCTCAAAGAAACAGAAGTGCGCTCAATTTTTTCCACAAAAAAATCTGAAGGCGAAGCTGGAAAATCAGCATCATTCCAGTGGGCATATAAAGTGATTGTATTCCCCTGTGCATAAGGAACAAGCTCAGTCATAGCTACCTTAGAGTATGTATCAAACTCCTTTTCAAAATGTTCAGTATCTGTTGTCCAGCCTGCAAAATCATAACCGGAAAGAGTATATTTACTCTCCGGCATTGTTATAGATTCAGTATATAGTTCTGTAATACTTTCCTGTTCATCCAGTGCATTAATCAACGTACCAGAATTACCGTCAAAAATAACAGTATAAGTATTTATAGACCATTTTGCATATAAACATACATCATTACAAACTTTACCGGGACTCCAGAAAGTTTCAGCTTTATCAACATTTGAACAGGTAGAGTTTTTATACCAGCCTTCAAAAGTGAAACCAGGGCTTTCTACATCACTTATAAAAACAAATTCACTTTCAGTAAAACTAAGTGGATTTTCTTTTTCTGTCAAAGATATATGTTTAAAGGAATGACCTGGCTCAAGCAATTTCCCATCCACAACATTGTAATATGAAATTGAATGAGTTCCTGTTTCTTCATAAACTGCGGTAAAAAGAGTATCACTTGTAAGGGTATACTTTTCGTTTTCTGCATAAAAAACATCATTGCACAGCCAGCCTAAAAAAATTAGTCCGGTTTTTTCTCCATAAGGACTTTCTGGCAATGTTATCTTTTCTCCAATATTATACACTTTGGTAAAAGTCTGTCCGCGGATATTTTCTGAATGTGTAAAGGTTACCGTACAATCTATGCCTGTCCAGACTGCTGTCAGAACAACATTTTCATTTACTGCAAAAGTGCCCGGCTGAATCTTTTCGCTTCCAATAAACCATCCGCTAAAGATATAATTTTTTGCAGACAAATCCGGCAGTTCAGTTGAAGAAAGAAAGCTCCCTTTACTAACCTTGCATGGTTTTGGAACCTCACCAATCCGGCTCACATAAGATACCATGTAATAAGTTGTATCCTCTACGGCAGCATTTTCACAGGCTGCTAAAACTACAGATACCAGTAATAAAACGAGTAATATTCTATTTGTTCTTCGGTGTTTTTTCATTATAAAACCTTAATTTACCAGATAGTTAAACTCTATAAATTCATCCTCATTTCCATATGGAATGCCATTTATATCACAAATTGATTTATTGATTTTTACCATAACAATTGTTCCAGCCTTAATTGTCTTATTTGAATCAGGCTCTATCACAAGCTTTGTGTTATTCTGACTAAAGCTCGGATGAGCAAAATATGGAAGAAGATTTTCTCCTGCACTGGAAGTAATCTGAATATTACGCCAGAAGTGTTCACCACCAGTAGTTACATAACCAAAAATCTGTTTGTCTTCATCCCGTAAAACTTTCGTAAGAGAATTATCAGAAATATCTGAATATGACCAGTGAAAATCTGAAATATTCATTGAAGTAGAAAATGTAACTGTAATCGGCGAGTTTGCAGCAACCACATCAGACACAGGACTTTTAAGCAAAACTTCCGGTCTCTTTGCACACACTGGTTTAATTAATATTCCTGGAATTAACGTTGCTAAGGTAAACTTAGTATTTTTTTGATCTTTGTTTTCTATATTAACAATCTCGTCTGCATATGGCAAACTGCTTTCATTAAGTGCATAAAAAACTCCCCATTCTATAAAATACCAGGACGGATCTGGTTCAAAGCTTAATGGATAACTAAGCTCTGTATAAATATTTTTAATTCCGGCAAAAGCCAGTACACCTGTTTTCTCATCGCATGCAAAGGTCACATCTACAGAAGGAGTTTCTGCAATTATATTTGTATTAACAGAATAGGTGAAACTGAGATTCGAATAATTTTCAGCAAAACCGGTTCCGCGAATATCAAAAATATCTTTCTCCAGGCTTACTGTAATTTCTGTTATAGAAGAATCTATGATAGAAAGAAGGCTATCATAAAAATTTTTTTTGAGAGTAAGCAAAAGTGTCTTTCCATTTATTATTACCGGGGGATCAAAATAAAAAACAATATTCTGACCTGTTTTTGTAATAGAAATACTCAGGTTTTTATAAAATGTAGAACCGCCTTTTTTGTAGCCGTAAATATATTCTTTACCATCAAATGTTCTGGCTTTAAGCAGTTCCTCGTCAGTCAAAGATAATTCTTCTATTTCTTCTGCTGTATAAGAGAAAGCTTCCGTTTCCATATAATTTGAAAAAGTAATTTTTATGTCTGAATTATAACCAACCCCATTTTCACGATATTCAGGAACAAAGTTTTCAACTGTAAGATATGGCAGACAATAAGGTTGAATTAAAATGTCATCCTGATTTGTTAAAAGTGTAACACTAGTATTCGGAGAATTTTCATCAGAAAAACTGATGCATGAATTTCTGAGGATGGAATTATCTTTCCGGTCTACTACCATCCACCTGATAAATTTATAGTCTGCAGAAACAGAAAATTCAATCATAAAGCTATCGTTTTTTTTAAGTGTATTATTTCCTCCGCCTTGAATAAAGCTTCCTCTTCCTTCTTCTGCATTTACCAGAATAACGTATGAAGGTGAATTTGCATAAACAATAGCGTCTTTAATATCTTTAGAAACAGCCCCCCATTCATGAAGTTTTCACAGGAAACTAATAAAAAAAATATTGCGGTTGAAAAAATACAAGTTCTGATTACAGCTTTCATTCTTCTTCCTCCACAAAATAGGCTTTACCTTTTTCAATAGAGCCTGTCGCTCTGTAAAAACCGACACCACCTTTTTCACTTATGCCAAGCGTATATATGATTCCCTGTAATGAAGAAACATCCGTTTGTAATAAAGTGCCTTTTAGCTTACTCTGATAGTTTGCAGTTTGATTTGTTGCATACAGTGTAATTTGGCTTGAGGAAGATTTTAAAAGAACCCCCTGTCCTTTTAAAATTACATTGTTTTCTGCTTTTTTTAACTTCAGTTTTCCACTTTGATTTTCTTCTGCATAAAAAACCTGATTGTTTGAGTCTGCCATAAAATTTTCTTCATCTGTATAAAAGGATGTATAAAAAAATCCTTCTGTATAAAGATCTGCATTTGCAGTAAGTGTCTGTTTATTTACAATAGAGAGAGTTAAATCTAAACCAAGTGAGGTAGAACTTGATCCCTTAAAATAAAGCAAAAGCTGATTTGTACTGGAGTTTACTGGAATAAGAGTTTTAAGATAAGCATTTTCGTTATTTTCACCATGTGCTTTATCAATAAGGACAGGTGATGAATTGGTTGAACCATCATAAACTGTAAGGTACTCGTATCTTGTCTTTGTACCCACAGTACCAGAAAGCTGAATAAGGTAGTTTTCCGCAACAGTAATTAAAAGATAACCTGAAGCATTTTTTTTATAATTTCCGTCAGCTCCAGTAAAATAGGAGCCCCCTTTTCCACCATCATCATAAAGCTTAAAAGAAAAGCCTTTTTCTTTCTCTTTTAAATCCAATGTCATGGTTTTTCCATCGCCGTCCATATTGATATAATATGTACCATCGCCTGCTTCTGTTAAATTGCCTGCAATATATGTATCGCCTGTCTCTGTGTTACCATTCGGATCCGGGTCTGTATTTTCATTTTGATTTGTATTGCCGTTTGGATCCCCATTTTCATTTGGGTCATCTTCTTCGTTCTTTTCTACGGAAAAAACTGTTCTACAGGTTTTTCCTTCATAATTTCCGATTCCTGTAACTAAAAGAGTATATTCTCCTTCGTCTATAATTTGGCTGACAGTACTTGCTTCTGAATTTTTTACTTCCCAGTTATAATCGGTACCAGGATAAAGTGTCATAGCCCCGTCAAATGAAGTTACAAAAGGTTTTACATCAATGGGACTGCCTGTCCAGGTATATATAACATTAGTGGTCACCATTATTGAAGAAGGCAATATTTTTGCATAAAGAATTGTATCGCCTTTTATAAGATCTGATTCAAAAAGCCATTCTGACGTAAAAACTTTATCTTTATACCAGCCATAAAATCCGTAACCTGCTGTCTCTGGCAAAACTGGTTCAGTAAGCTTTGAACCGTAAAAAGTTTTTTCTTTCGGGGCTACGTCAAGATAATAGTTTCCGTTTAAAAAAACTGCTGAGTGATAGACTAAAGGAACAATTTTTTTTATTGCAGCAACATTTTCTTCAGTTACCTTTGTAACAGTCATGCCGTCTTCTCCAGTATCTGCCTTGCGAAAATCATTTTTTATGGTAAGAATATCATAGATAAATGGACAAGAAGAACCTGTCATATCAAGATAGTCGTCAGGGCTAGTCCAGTTTAAAACAATAGTGCCAGGAGGGCCTCCTTCACCTGAGCCAATAGGTGTTCCATTACTACTAAATACAGTAATTTTTCCACCATTTATTTCTATTCTAGAACAGGCTGAACCGACACCACAACCTCTACTTCCTCCAATAGCAGCTGCACGTCCTCCTCCTGAAGTTGCTTCCACTTCTCCACCATTAATAATTACTGTTCTACAACCTCCATACTGCCCCATCCAGTCAGAACCATCTCCTCCACCAATTCCTGCTGCGCCAGAACCTCCTTTTGCTATTACCTTACCACCGTTTATTTCGCAGTATAAAAGATCTGAAAGCTCACCTCCTCCAATTCCTGCACCACCAGATCCCCCTGTTGCTGTAACTGTTCCGCCGTTAATAATTATTTTTTCAGTATAATTGCTATTTGAATGGGCTCCTCCACCTCCAATACCTGCAGAATAAGAATCACTTGTAGTCGCATTTATGGTTCCGCCATTGATTATTACAGTTCCACAGTTATAAACCTCATTATCTCCACATCCGCCTATACCAGCCCCATTTTTGCCACTTGCATTAATGGTGCCACTTCCCTCAATTTTTAGGGTTTGACCATAGTTTACCGTAATTCCTGATTCTGCATTTAATGTACAGCCAGCATTTAAGTGTAAGGTAACAGTACCGCTGACAGTAATACGTTCAGAAACAGTAACATTAGAATCAAGTATATATCTGGTTTCACTAAACTCTGTTCCCCAGCTGGTCAGGCTGGATGTAATGATTGTATCTGCAAAAGCTAAGACCGGAAAAAGTAAAAAAAATAAAATTATCTGTTTTTTCATTATTCAGCCTCCACAGGAATATATGCTTTATTTGCATCGAGTTTTTGACTGCTACTTGCCTTATAAAAGCCTACACCACCTTTTGTACTAAAGCCAAATATATAATAACCCTCCAGGAGAGTAATTTGTGAATCAGTTCCTTTAAGAATGTTATTTTTATAGGCTTTTGATTTTTCGCAGACTGTAAGTGTAACAGATTCTTTTGAACTTTTTATAATTACTGCTTCACCTGCATTAATTATTCCGTCGCCAACCTCTTTTAGAGCTAAATTATAACCTTTACTTATAACATAATACACCTTTACGTTATCAGAAACTTTATAAGAATTTTTTGAACTGTAAAAACTTGCATAAAATGTATTTTTTGTATAAGGATCTTCGCTTGCATTTATAGATTTTATTATAGATTCTGTTTCTGTTGCGTTTTTCTCTATTGCAAGTATTTCAACATCAAAAGCAGGCATGGTAAAACTACAGATTCCGTCAGTGAAAGAATCACAAGAAATAGTGCCAATAACAAGCTCTTTATTCTCTTCTAAGGTAAATGAGCCTAAATTGATTTTTACTTTTTCACCGTATGCTGAATAAAGTTCTGAGTTTATTATCCAGCCTTGAGGACTACCTTCAAAACCAAGATTTTCTACAAGATTTGTAGAAATTTTATAAAGCCTTTTTGCTCCATCTGAATCATTTCCGCCTTTTGCAGAACCAAGTGCATATAGTTTTGTTCCAATATAATAATTCTGATTTAATTCACCCTCACCAGCCTGATTATGCCCCGCAATATAGCCAGCATAAGAATTCCCGGCACTTACAGAATCTGTTACGGTTTCCAGATAAAGGCAGTTTTGAATATTTCCGCCCTTATTGTAGCCAGTGATGCCGCCTGCTGATGTAAAAGCAGAAACTTTTGCAGAACTTTTTGAATTTTCTATTGTTCCTTTATTGTAGCCTGCAATACCTCCGAAGCAGGAAGAAGCAGAGCTTTCAGAAAAAACAGAAACAGTATGGTCTACAATGCAGCCTTCTATAGAGCCTTCATTAAAGCCTGCTACAGAACCTACAGCAAAGTCTCCTGTAAACGTGCAGTTTTTTACAAGCAGATTCTTTACATTTCCTTTTGAACCCAGCCTGCCAAAAAGAGCAGAATACTTTGGATAATTGATGCTTAAATTTGAAACAGTATGATTCTGTCCGTCAAAAGTACCGCAAAAATTATGGATTTCGTCATTAAACATACCGCCTATCGGTGTAAAATTCCTTGAGGCTGAAGCATCTATATCATTTTCCAGAATAAAGATTTTATCTTCATAAGTGTTTTTCATGCTGTTTACCTTTACAGAAAGATATTCCAGCTGGTAAATATTACTTATTTTATAAGGATACTCTTCGCTTCCGTCTCCCTCCCAGTCGTAGCCGGCATATAAAACTACGTTAGACTCTGGCATTGTAAAAGAATACCCATCTTTGTTCCGACTTAAAGGTTTACTGCCGCATTGAGATATAAATTCATAAACAAGTTTTTCTTCATCAAAAGGTAAATCTTTATAGTCAAAAGTAATGGTAAGCTCTGTATTCACGGGTGCATAAATCTTATTTCCAACACGAAGTGTTTTATAAGCTGCTGTAACAAGTCCATAATCAATAGCAGAGGCATTGCTATAATTCATAGAGATATTATCCATTCCCATCGAAAGTATATATGCAAAAGATGCCTCAACATCATTGCTATTATTTACAGCACCCAGAGCATCATATGTGTGAAGGCACTCGTTGTGTTCTCCGTTATCTTCTTCTCCAATAATAGCTCCTTCGCCTCCATTAGAAGCATGAACCTTTGAGCCATAATAAAAACAGTGATTTACACTACCAGAGTTATAGCCTACAATGCCTCCAAACTGCTTAATGCCCATATGTATTGCCCATACAGTTGCAGCACTTGAGCACCCCTCAATTGTTCCGCCCGCATTCATGCCTGCAATGCCACCATGAGACCAATAACCATTACCTGAAAAGCCTCCAGAACTAAGAAAATCAGTAGAAAAAACATACACATCTTCAGTTACATGGCAGTTACTTATTTTACCGCGATTTATGCCTACAATGCCGCCTGTACGGTTTCTGCCCCTAATGATGCAGTTTTTTAAGTAAAGGTTTTTAACAACTGCATTAGAAGATGTATTAGAAAAAAGGCCATAGCAATTAACATCGCCTAATCCGCTTATAGAGTGATTTCTGCCGTCAAAAATTCCTGCAAAAAGAGTATAATTAACTGAATCTGTTGCATCAAATTTCTCATTTCCATGGTCTCCCTTGCCCACCATAGTAAAGGCAATGCTTCCATCCAGAAAATCTATATCGTTATCAAGAGCAAACCAGCAACCTTCAAAACGGTAACCAAATTCTTCGTTTACAAGTTTTGCAAAATTATTCCAGTCAGCAGCATCGGATATAAGATATGGAGAAGCTTCTGTTCCCTCACCAATAAAATAATAAAAAGGTAAAATTTTTTCGCCCTTGTAGCTTCCTGTTCCTTTAAAAGCAAGATAATACCTGCCATTTTTGTCTAAAGAAGATAGTTCATTTCCTTCTTCATCTTTTATCGTAATTTCATAATCTGTATTTTTTGTTAAAGATTTTCCATAAAAACTAAGTTCATAATTATGATCTAGTGGAAATCCATCTGTAGCAGAATAAATTTCTTTTAGGCCGTTTACGTTTGCAAAATAAAGCACATCTTGCCCTTGCAAAGGCTTAAGTAAGCCCTCTTTTATTTCCCAGTTTCCACCAAGTAATGCTAAAAGCTCTGCTTCTGACAAAGAAGATGCATCCTGCCCCTGTACCTCCCCATATTTTTGTTTAAAGTAACAGTTATCAAAAGAATTATGACCGTTACGATTAAAAGTAGCACTTGTTACTGATTTCATCGTAACTTCGGCAGGGGCAAACAGACAGTCTACAAAAGTACTAAAATCTCCACCATTATATCCTAAAAAACCTGAATTACTGTGTGTATTACTTCCTAAAAGTTTTCCGTTAAAAAGGCAGTTAGTAAAAAAAAGATTTGAGCCTGTATTAGCCAGTCCAACAAGCCCCCCATGAGTACCATCACCAACTACTGAGCTGTTAATGATAACCGAGGAAATGCAGTTCTCAATTTTAACTCTTCCGTAAGCAGACCCAATAAAACCACCAGCATATTTACTGGAAGTAGTAATGTTTCCTTTTACCGTAAGATTTTGAATAGTGGCATCTTTTGCATATCTGAAAGGTGCTGCATTATCAGAAAAAACAGAAAAATTTACTGTAAGAGTTTTTCCATTTCCGTCAAACGTCCCCTTAAATGAATAATCTTCGCTTGTACCACACATTGTGGTCACTGGACTTGAACTATTATCAAAGTTATCTGAAAGCGTATAAAAACTCGAAGCATCTATTCCATCATTAATGTTTGAAGCAAACCTATTCCAGTCTGCGGTATCTTCTATTATATATGGCGAATTATCTTCTCCTGTTCCCTGAAGATTTCCGTTTGCTGCAAATAAAGGACTGACAAGAAAAAAGAAAATCGGAAATAAAACCAGGCAGCCACTTCGTGAAAAAATAGTTGCATTTTTCATAAAAAAGTCTCCTACCAGGCTTCACTTTCTGATTCAATGTTTTCATACAAGTTTATGACAAAGAAACCATCGTCTTCAAAACTTGCTTCATAAATGCCGCTTTCATTCCATTTTGCTTTGAGGCTTGTTTCTTTTGTTATTGGAGTTGAATCAAAATTAAATTCTTTTTCATCTGTATCTTCGGTTAAGTACCAGTGACTGAAGGCATAACCATCTTTTGTAAGAGCTTCTGGTTCTTCAGCTTTTTCCCCGTCTTTTACAATTTGATTATCTATTTTTGTGTCACAAAGGCTTTCAAAAGTTACAAGATAAGAACCCAAAGGAATTTCTGTCCATCTGGCATATAGAACAGTATTTTTTGTAATTACTGTAGAAAAATCAAACACTTCTGTTAAATTTACATCAGAGTACCAGCCTGCAAAACACATTGCATCTCCTGTAGTTTTTTCAGGATCTTCCGGTTTTGTGACAGTTTTTCCACTTTCAACTTCCTGCTCTTCTACGGCAGAGCCCCCGTTTGTATCAAAAACAACATGGTATTTTATTACAGATTGTTCTGGCTTAACATCATCCTCACAGGAAAAAAAAGTAAATACCTGTGCCAGAATAAAAAGTACTAAAAAAGTTATAAAGCATTTTTTCATATCAGTTTTCCGTCCATTTTGCATAGAGTATGTAATTCCGTGTACTTAAAGATGGAATTACAGTTATTTTTTCGCCGGTAAAATCCTCTGTCTCATACCAGCCTTCAAAATTATATCCAGTTTTTTTTATATTAAGACTAAATGGAAGATAAATTGTATTTGATGCAACTGTAAATGTTTCTATCGGAGTATAGTCTTCCCATTCACCGTCATTTTTGTTATATGTGATTGAATAAAACTCGTAAGCAAAACCCTTACTTGTTATTGTCCTTGCACCACTTGTACCTTTTTCTATTTTTGTTATTATCCTGCCGTTTTCATCCTTCCAGCCTAAAAATTTATAACCAGTTCTCACAGTTATTTCTGAAAGTATTATTTCACGTTCACCGGAATACACTTGCGGATTAGAATTTATATAAGGAATGTTTAAGTTTTTTTCTATAATATAATTGATTTTATATTCCCATGAAGCATAAAGGGTGATATCAGAAGCAGACTCAAAAATCTTGCTTTGTAAACCATTTAAATTTATATACTGTTCTCCATTTGCATACTCTTCCGTATAAAATCCCATAAAAGTTGCTCCTTCAACATCAGGAACAATAAAAGGAGGAAGTTTCTGTCCAAATTCTATCTGATATTCTGTAAGATTTCCTCTATCGTTTAAAGTTACCTGATAAGAAACAGGAATCCATTTTGCATAAAGTCTTACATCTTCAGAATAATCGCCTGCATTCCATCCAGTAGTTTTGTTTCCTGAAAAATCATCTGTAAAAAACCAGCCACCAAATATGTAGTTGCTTCTTTCCTGTGGTTCATAAATATAGATGTTCTGATTTTCCAGAAACTTAACTGGATTTTCTTCTGCATTTTCCGCATCAATAAGGTTTTCATAATATATTATGTGATATGGATTTTCTTTCCAGACTGCATATAAAGTAACAGTGCCGTCATTTTCTGATGTAAGATCTTTCACACATTCACCATCATTAAATCTGACAGAGCCAGAAGATTCATAAGACCAGCCTGAAAATGTATTTCCGAGTTTACTAAAGGTATTTTGCGGAAGTGTGTACTTTTCATCATAAAAGCAGAAAAGTGTCTGCATACTCCCCTTTTGAGCTTCGTTTTTATTAAATATAATTTTATATGAATTAACAGTCCATTTTGCCTTTACTTCAATATCTTGCGTTATAGCCTGTGTAAAGAAAAATTCACTTTCCCCGGAATTAGTCTGATAAAACCAGCCCGAAAAAGTGTAGCCCGTTTTTATCGGATTCTCTACCTGGCTTACGCAGTCTCCCCAGTAGACTTCTTGAGAAGGAAGACGTGACCCTCCATCACTATTAAAGGATATAGTGTATTTTTGCATCACATTTGTTGAATTTGATATATTCTTACATGAAACTAAGAAAAGAAATAAAAAGCAAACAGAAACATAATACCTTAATATCTTGTGTTTTGATTTCATAAAACCCCATTTTTACATACGATATCACGTTATGACTTTTATTACAAGATTTTTCTTTTTTGTTTGCCGAGACGTGAGCGAGTATATCGAAAAAGGCATGAGAGGAAACACCCTCAGCCAGATTAAGGAAGCCCGCGAAATTAAGGAAGAAGTTCCAAAAATCAGGGAGGCAGTAAAACCAAAACAAACCCACACAAGAAAAGAAATTGATTGGTGGGATTAAACAACAACTTAGAGGAGTACAACAGTATGAGTAGTCAGACAAAGAAGAAATCACCTAAGCGGAGTTTTGACATGGAACGCTAGTTTTTCCATCTAATCTCAGCAGAACCGCAATCTTGCAATAGTGCTTGATTGCGGTTTTTTAATAAGCGCACCGTTTCCCTAAGATAAAAAGATCCGTAAAGGCATAAAAAAAGAGCCTTCGGAACTACCCCAGAACTTGTGACCAAGTTCTAACACAATAGAAGTTTGCCCGCGTTTTTTA
>JAEEGL014222656.1_pt1 | contig 63178 bp, 51 predicted proteins | sample 9134231 | NCBI WGS metagenome assembly JAEEGL01 (sample SAMN16246548, study PRJNA631951) | gut metagenome | biome: gut microbiome; feature: rumen; material: fiber-attached | host: Bos | place: Iran: Karaj | collected 2018-10
GCTTATGTAGACCAACAGCCATATTTCCGACCTTCAGTCTATACTTTTACCTGTAGTTTATTGATAATGTTTAACATAATTCCCAAAAAACAATAATTAAAAGCCTTGTAAGTGACTTTTTGTCCCAAAATATTGAAATTACTTTACATAACCGAAAATAAATCAATAAATAAATCCATGGATGCTCGCTTTTTAGTCCACAAACGTTGCAATTGTTTTACATAATCCTCAAAGCGTATATTGAGTCCGGGGCCGTTGTCATGCTTTAGGAGTTCATAATGAGAACACTGAGCGCGCTTGCACCGAATGTCTGAACGACGAAGGCATGCAACGTGCCCCGGATGCAGTTTTTTACAAAAGCATGCATCTGCGTTATAATATTTAGGATTTTTTGAAAATAGACGGAGGTGTACCTGCTTTGAGTAAAATTACGATGAACAAGCCCATCGTGGAGATGGACGGAGATGAGATGACACGCATCCTCTGGGGGATGATAAAGGATGAACTTCTTACACCCTATGTGGATCTGAATACCGAGTATTTTGACCTTGGTCTGAAGCACAGGAATGAGACCGATGACCAGGTTACAAAGGATGCGGCTGAGCGAACAAAGGAGCTCGGCGTTGCAGTTAAGTGCGCAACCATTACGCCCAATGCTGCACGCGTTAAGGAATATGATCTTAAGGAGATGTGGAAGAGTCCTAACGGAACCATCCGTTCAATACTTGATGGTACTGTTTTCCGTACTCCCATACTTGTTAAGGGTATTGAACCCTGTGTAAGGAACTGGGAAAAGCCCATTACGCTTGCTCGTCATGCGTATGGCGATGTTTATAAGAATGTTGAGATAAAAGTACCCGGCAAGGGCAAGGGATATCTTGTATTCGAGGGCGAAGACGGAACGGTCTGCAAGGAACTCATCCAGGATTTTAAGGGTGCAGGAATACTTCAGGGCATCCATAATACTGATGCTTCAATAACAAGCTTTGCTCATTCATGCTTTAAGTATGCGCTTGATATGAAGAAGGATCTCTGGTTCTCGGCTAAAGATACTATCTCAAAGAAATATGATCATAATTTCAAGGATATCTTCGCAGATATTTTTGAGAGCGAGTATAAGCAGAAGTTTGATGAAGCAGGTATCACTTATTTCTATACACTTATAGATGATGCAGTTGCACGTATAATGAAGAGCAGTGGCGGAATGATCTGGGCCTGCAAGAACTATGACGGAGATGTTATGAGTGATATGGTAAGCTCCGCATTCGGTTCACTTGCTATGATGACATCAGTGCTTGTATCACCTCTTGGAGTATATGAATACGAGGCTGCTCACGGAACCGTTCAGCGTCATTATTATAAGCATTTAAAGGGCGAGGAGACTTCTACAAACTCTGTAGCTACTATTTTTGCATGGACAGGCGCACTCAGAAAGAGCGGTGAGATGACAGGCAACAAGGAACTCGTGGAATTTGCCGACAGGCTTGAGGCAGCTACTATTAAGACTATCGAGAGCGGCCGCATGACCAAGGACCTTGCACTCATAACATCTATGTCAGCGCCTCAGGTCATGAACAGCGAAGGATTTATCAAAGAGATAAGGAAGACACTTGAGGCTGTTTAATGTCAAAGAAGGATGATGAATTTAAACAGGCAATAAAAGGCAAGAAGATCCCTATCATCTCGCTGGATAACAAGTGGTATAAGCTTATGAACGGCATAGACCACACCCCCGAGATGAAGGAGAAGGAAGAAAAGCTGAAAAGCCTGCTTAAACGTCAGGGAAAGCTGAATAATGAAATGAAGAGTGTGCGCAAAGAGAAGGCCACTCTCATGGACAAGATCGTGAATGTTATGGACGAGGATGATGCTGAGACGAAACAGGCAGATTACTCGGCTATGGTTAACGATTGCAATAAAAAGCTGGATGAGCTCCAGGATGAACTTCTGGAGCTTCCGGCGCAGATTAATGAAGTAAATACTGCCCTGATGCTTGATACGATGGAAATATGCTACAGTGTGATAGCCGAAAATACGACGGAGATCAACGAAATGAATGCATGGATCGACCAGATGCGTATCGAGCTCAAGAAAAACATAGTACGTCGTCAAAAGGCGGAAATGAAGAATCAGCAGATGTATTTTTACATGCATGATATCTTCGGCCCGGAGGTTATCGATATGTTCGATATGACCTATAATCCGGAAGACAAGCCGGTAGTACCGGCCGGTCAGGGGACAGTTTCTTAAGGAGTTCTACTCACAATGTTAAATACGGAGCGCGTAAGTGCAACAGTAAATCTGAATAGTATCAGATACAACATAGAACAGGTGTCAAAAAGGATCGCAAAGGGCACCGGTATAATGGCGGTTATCAAAGCTGACGGCTATGGGCATGGTGCGGTAGCTGTCGCTCGTACCCTTGCGGGGATGGATTCCGTCTGGGGATATGCAGTGGCAACCATAGATGAGGCCATGGAGATAGTTCATATCGGATGTGAAAAGCCGATACTCATACTCGGCTATGTTCCTCCTTCGATGTACGGACTTGCCGTAACGAACGGCATAAGGATACCTGTTTTTGACCTGCATTCCGCATCCAAGATCAATGCGGTAGCCGGTCAGCTCGGTATGAAGTGCAAGGTCCATATAAAGGTTGATACCGGCATGGGTCGTATAGGAATAGAGCCTTCTGACAGGGGACTTGAGTTTGTCAGACAGGTTAGTCTGATGGGGAATCTTGAGATAGAAGGTATCTTCACTCATTTTGCCAGAGCGGATGAAAAGGATAAAGAGAATGCACTTCATCAGGCTAAACTTTTCAAGGATTTCACAGCTAAGCTGGAAGATGAGGGTATCCATATTCCCTTAAAGCACTGCTCAAACAGTGCAGCTATAATCGATATGCCGGATCTTCATATGGATATTGTTCGCTCGGGTATCATTACTTACGGTCTTTGGCCGTCTGATGAAGTGGACAAGCATAATATAGATCTGAAGCCTGCTATGGAGATAAAGAGTGCGGTCATCTATATAAAGGATATAGAAAAGGGCACTCCGGTAAGCTACGGCGGTACATACGTGGCGGAAAAGACGACAAGGGTAGCTACAGTATCGATAGGATATGCTGATGGTTTCCCCAGAAGCCTTTCAAATAAAGGGATCGTGCTCATCAAAGGAAAGAGATATCACGTTATCGGACGCGTCTGCATGGATCAGCTGATGGTCGATATAGAGATGAATGATGAGATCTCAGTAGGAGATGTGGTTACGATAGTCGGACGTGATGGTGACGAAGAGATAACCATGGATGAATTTGCGGCTCTTTCAGATCGCATAAATTATGAGGCAGTCTGTGATATCGGAAAACGCGTGCCCAGAGTGTATACACGCAGATAGATTATGGGATCCCAGTTAAATTCAGCGTTGATAATATTTCCTTTTTTGCTTGCCGTAAGCTCAGTGTTTACTGCTTTTATTTCTGCGATCACATCGCTTTCGCAGGATGATGAGGATTCACTTCCAAAAAAGATAGAGGAGATACATGACAGACCGGATAAGGTGATCGCCGCCGGCCTGTGTCTTTATATTCCTTTGGCGATCGCTTTCTGGCTGCTGCTCATATCGGGAATGTCTTCTTATGAGTTATACAAGCTTATAATAGCCGGTATTGCGGCCCTTCTGCTCCAAATATCTGCAGGAATACTTCTTCCCTTATCGATAGGCAGGCATTACAGGGTAGCAGTCTGTGAAAGACTCTGCGGCATATGCAGCCTGATCGCGCTTATCTTAAGCCCGCTTACAGTAATAACAAATGGCATATCTTATTTAATGGGAATTCCGTTTGGGATAGGTAAGGATACGAAGGATGACAACGTTACGGAAGATGAGATACTCGCGATAGTCAATGAAGGTCAGGAAAGCGGAACCATAGAAGAAAATGAGGCAAAGATGATCAATAACATCTTTGAACTGTCTGATACCGAGGCTTCAGAGATCCAGACTCCCCGTGGAAAGATCGCAGCTTTTTCCGATGAGATAAAACTCAAGGATGCGCTCAAGGATATACTTAATTCAACGTATTCAAGATATCCGGTTTATCATGAAGATATTGATCACATCATAGGTATCCTTCATATAAAGGATGCTGTAAGGCTGCTTGAGCAAAGCCCGAAAAAGAATCCCAGATTGTCTGAGATAAAGGATGATCTGCTGGTTCCGGAGTTTGTACCCGAGACCAAGAATATAGACGATCTGTTCCGTGAAATGCAGGCTGCAAATGCCCAGATGGTCATTGTTACCGATGAGTACGGGCAGACTTCGGGCATTATCGCCATGGAGGATATTCTGGAGGAGATAGTAGGAAGCATACGGGATGAGTATGATAGGGAACAGGATCAGATAAAATCCGAAGACGGAGTTTATGAGATCGATGGCTTTACCAGACTTGAGGATCTTGCCGAGCAATTTGATATTGATTTCGGGGAGACGGAGTTAGAGACTATAAACGGATACATGACCGATCGGATGGGACATATCCCTGAGGAAAACGAGAAATACGAGGTTGAGGTAGGCGGCTATATTTTCAGCATTCTTTCCGTTGAGGACAAGATAATCAAACTCGTAAAGGTGACCTCCGGGGATTTGAACAAATGAGCGGGTTATGATAAAATTTTCTTTAATTTATGTATATTTTTACAGGAGGCTTTTTTAGTTATGTCAGGACATTCAAAGTTTGCAAACATCAAGCACAAAAAGGAAAAAAATGATGCTGCCAAGGGCAAGATCTTCACAATACTCGGCAGGGAAATTGCCGTGGCTGTTAAGGAAGGCGGTCCTGATCCAAATAATAACTTCAAGCTTGCAACAGTTATTCAGAAGGCAAAGGCTGCAAATATGCCCAACGATACTATAGAACGCGGTATCAAGAAAGCTTCGGGCGGCGGCAGTGATGTCAATTACGAGCATGTTACCTACGAGGGATACGGCCCCGGCGGAACAGCCATAATAGTAGAGGCACTTACTGATAATAAGAACAGGACTGCGGCAAATGTACGTTCTGCCTTCACAAAGGGCAGCGGCAGCATTGGAACACAGGGCTGTGTGTCATTTATGTTTGATGAAAAGGGCCAGATCATCATCGATAAGGAAGAGTGTGAACTTGATGCTGACACTCTTATGGAAAAGGCACTGGATGCAGGCGCAGATGATTTCTCGGAAGAGGATGATTCATTTGAGATCCTTACATCTCCCGATGCGTTTGAGGCTGTAAATAAAGCTTTTGTTGAAGCCGGAATACCTATGGCCAGCGCTGAAGTAACAATGATCCCTCAGAATTATGTTGAGGTGACAGATCCAGAGAATGTTAAGCTCTTAACACGTATCCTTGATCTCCTTGATGAGGATGATGACGTTCAGAACGTATATACAAACTGGGATGACTGAAAAATCTGAAGAAAAAAGATATGGCCGGACACTCTCTATCGTAGTCCCCTGTTATAACGAACAGGAGATACTGCCGAAGACTGTGTCTGTGCTTTCAGAATATCTGCTTTCCCTGATTGAGAAGGGCAAGATATCCGGGTCGTCTTTTCTGCTGTTTGTGAATGACGGTTCAGCTGATGATACGCTTAAGATACTTAAGGAAAGATCGAAGGCTGTCGAAAATGTCTGCTATATCTCTCTTTCAAGGAATTGCGGTCATCAGAACGCGCTGATGGCCGGGCTTTCGACTGCATGTCCGCTTTCGGACATGGTCGTTTCGATAGATGCCGATCTTCAGGATGACGTGAATGTCATTGAGCAGATGGTGGACGAATATGCAGACGGGGCCGAGATCGTATACGGAGTCAGAGGAAGCAGAAAGAGCGATACCTTTTTTAAGAGAGGAACAGCTCAGACGTATTACCGTGTCCTGAAAAGCATGGGAGTGAAGACTATCTATAACCATGCCGATTTCAGACTCATGGGTAAAGCTGCGGTTGAGGAACTGTTACGCTACAGGGAAAAGAATCTGTATATTAGAGGCCTTATACCTGAACTTGGTTTTAAGACTGCTTCCGTAAACTATGAACGCAAGGCAAGGGAAGCAGGTGAGAGTAAATATCCGTTCAATAAGATGCTTGCGCTGGCATTAAACGGCATAACATCTTTTTCAATAAAACCTCTGAGGCTGATAATATCTATCGGTGCAGCAGTGATGATCATATGTCTGCTGGCTGCCGCGTATGCATTTATATCATATCTGTACGGGTTCGTTGAAAAGGGTTGGACATCACTGATATTGTCTATTTGGTTTTTGGGAGGGGTTCAGCTTTTGTCGATCGGAGTGATCGGTGAGTATATCGGAAAGATCTATTCCGAGGTCAAGGACAGGCCGCTGTATTGCATTGAAGAGAGTGACTTAAAGGCCGCAGGCGAAAAAATGCCGGGAGAGTAGAATATTGTTTAACAAAGAGAAAAAAATAAATCTTTCAGAAGCCAGGAACGTAGAACCGGAAGTTGATATCAAGGCACTTGAGGCATCTCTTGATTTCCTTAAGGAGAGGCAGGCAGAGCCTGATGTTTCATCTGCAGCAGAAACTGAACATGATGCAACTGTTATGCATGATGAAGCAGAGATCGAGCCTCCTATCCATAAGCCTACACCTGTATATTCACCTGATTCAGAGGTGGATCTTTCAGTTGAGCCTGTTATAGAAAAGCAGCCTGAAATGACATTCATGCCCGCAGGCAGTATGCCTGAAACGGAAGAATCAAAAAAGATATCAAAGCAGCCGGATCTGCTTCAGATAAGTCAGCCCGGTGCGGGTGTTTTCAGTCAGCCCGAACCTGCATATTTAAAGCAGCCGGGCCCCGCAACCGCTAAAGGTATCAATTATAATCCTTCTCCGGTTTCGGAACTGAACTACGGATCTGTTCCTGCTCCAAGGCTTAATCTTGATAATATTCCCGAACCCGGTGCTCTGTTAAATAGCGGTGTCGATTCATCTGCACCTTCCAAAGAAAAGGCAAAGGAAGATGAGTTTGGTTTTTCATGGGAACTGGATACCGATAAAAAAGAAGAAGCCGTAAACGAGAATAACTCGCTGCTTGCTGCAACCACTGTTTCTGATGAACACAAAGACAGAGATCCTTTTAAGGTTCAGCCGGGCTATGCAGGCCTTGAAGAGAATAAAATAGGCGCGGAGATAAGACTTAATCTGGACGAGAGTAAGAAGTCGGATACAGATACGGAACCTTTTTGGGGACAGTCAAAGTCAAAATCTGTTGAAGAAGAGACTGTTAAAGAAGAGTCAGTTACAGAAGAACCTGTCGCAGAAGATACTCCCGAGGAAGACACTTCCGCAGAGGCGCCTGTTGAGAGCGAAGTTCAGGAAGCTCCGGTTCCTCCTGCGAATACCGAAGGGATTTCCGATGCCGTAAGAGAGGCAATGGAGCTTCAGGCACGTATGGAAAAGATGAAGGCTGAGGGTAAGGGCATCGACAGAAGGATGCTTGCAAGCAGCCGATTCGGCAGACCTGCATCCATCAGGATGGTTGAGGATACCGAAATAAAGCAGGATGCGGAAAATGCTGCCGCAAACTGGCAGGAAGCTGTGGCAGATACTCTCACGACTGAAGATACGGTAAATGCTCAGTCTGAAGTTGCGGACAATGAGCCGGTATCTGAGGTTAATGAAGAGAATGCAAACGCAACGGATGCACAGGCAGTTTCAGATACTGCGGCAGAGACTGAAAGCGTTACCGTTCAAGATACTGCTTCAAATATACCGGATGCTTCTGAAGAGACTGCATCGGAAGAACCGGTGATAACTCCTCAGATGGTACGTGAACCCAAACCGGTATCCGATTATGTTGAGCCGGATCTGCCTATAATCAACCGTAACGCGGTACCTCAAAAACCGGTTCCCAAGAAAGAGACAAGCAGACCTATCGCAAGGATAGATAATTCAAGGGATGAGATCGCAAAGGAAGTAGAGCTTGGCATAAGATCAATGGGCAGGATCTCGGGAGCAACCCTCCTTAAGAATCCGCTGCCTCATCCTAAAAAGCATATACAGAGAAATCTCGGATATGATTATGAACCTACGGAAGATCAGATGCATTTTGATCTTGAGGACATGACCGGAATAGATTTTTATGATGTTTAAAAGGTATATATTCAGATAATGGCAAAGTCACAGACAGGAAGAAAAAAAACCGGCACGCGAAAGCCCGCTACGGGTACAAGCCGGTCTTCCTCATCTGCGGGAACCGCACGTAGGAAGACTGCTGCAAGAAAAAGCAGCGCGGCAGGAAGCAGAACGGGAAGTAAAACCACATCAAGATCAAAGAGCAGTCTGGCTCAGACGGAAAGAACAGGAAGAGGGATCAGGGCGCTTATAGTCTCTTCAGTTCTTCTCGTTATTTTTTTGTGCATGATAGGCGTCATCAGAGGCGCTTTCGGACCGGCGGTGAAGGATATAATGTCAGGTGTTTTCGGTGTAAGTGCCTATGTTGCACCTCTTGTTATCATTGCTTTCACCACATATGTTTTCTTTTTCACTGACAGGCCTGAGAAAAGCAGGGTGATAGGTCTTTCTGCTTTTGTTATTTTCTTTGGCATTATAACTTCATTTTTCTCCGGCATAGATATGGATGCGCTTGTTGCAATGGAAGGCAACAGAATGGCATATTTCTATGATCTGCACAAAGGCCCCGGCGCACTGTTTGGCATAGTCGGATATTTCTTTTTCAAGATATTTGGAACAGTTGGTTCCATTATCCTTCTTATCATTTTCATGATCATCGGTGCAGCCTTTATGGGCGGAAGTTCATTTTTTGAGCTCCTTGATGCCTTAAAGGACAGGCTGCTTGAGGGTGAAATGGATGATTATGATTATGAGGATAATGAGGATATAAGAGCCAGACGTGAGAGGATAAGACTTGAGCGTGAGGAACGCCGCGCAAGGGATGATGAGCGCAGGCGTTTGAGGGAAGAAAAGAGAGCGGCTGAAGAGGAAAAGAGACAGGCCTCAGAAGAAGAGCTGCGCAAAGAAAGAGAACGTGAGAACGAGGAGAGGCGTGCCAAGGCTGAAGCCGAAAGAGCCGAGAAGGCAAGACAGAGAGAACAGGCTTCGGATCTGGCCATTCTTTCCAACAGTTTTAAGAAAAATCGCGAAGAGAATGATAAAAATGCTGAACCTCCGGTCATGCCGGCCCGCCCCGGAAATCTCGATGATATGCATGAGATAACGGTCATAGCAAATCCAAAACTGCTTGCGCAGTCAAGACCTGAAGCAGTAAAGAAGACCGAGACCCGGACAGTTTCTCCGGCCGATGGGGATATCAGGGAACTCAAACCTTCGAATACTGACATCATCGATGCCATAAAAGAAGAACCTGTGATCATCAGGGATGCTGAAAAACAGGTGGAGATAAAGCCGGTTGCAGAAGAGAAGAAGGTTCCTGAAGAAAAGCCGGTAACAGAGATAAAGGCAGAGCCTGAAATAAAGGAAACTCCGGAAACAAAATCCGAACCCGAGATCAAGGCGGTTGATACACTGCTCGCCGATCTTAGCGATATGCCTGATCCCGTGACCGAGAGAAACGTAAAGTCGGAAGAAGTAAAACCTGCCTTGAAAGAAGCAAAGAAAAAGACCGGTTATGAACGGCCTTCAGTTTCACTTCTTGATGTGAATGACAAAAAAACAGGCGGTGATTCGGATGAGAGTTTAAAGAGTACGGCGCTCCTTCTTCAGGATACGCTTAAGACTTTCGGAGTCAATGCAAAGGTAACGGATATAAGCCAGGGACCGTCCGTGACAAGATTTGAACTTCAGCCCGAGGCCGGAACAAAGGTCAGCAAGATACTCAGCCTTACAGATGATATCAAGCTTGCACTTGCGGCAGCTGACATACGTATCGAAGCGCCTATCCCCGGAAAGGCGGCAGTAGGTATTGAAGTTCCAAATAAGAAAAAGATACCTGTGCTCATCAGGGACCTGCTTGATTCAAATGAATACAGGGGCTCAACAGCACCTCTTACCTATGTTGTAGGTAAGGATATTAGCGGCAAGATCATAGTCGGTGATCTGGCCAAGATGCCGCATCTTCTGGTTGCCGGCGCAACAGGTTCCGGTAAGTCGGTATTTATAAATACCATCATAATGAGCATACTCTACAAATCCTCACCGGATGATGTGAAGCTCATAATGATAGATCCCAAGATGGTCGAACTTACCGTATATAACGGTATCCCTCATCTGATGCTTCCGGTAGTATCGGATCCCAGACAGGCAAGTGCAGCGCTTAACTGGGCAGTTGCTGAAATGATGCGAAGGTACAAGGCATTTTCCGAGCATTCGGTCAGAGACATAAAGGGGTATAATGATAAGGCAGAGGCTGCCGGTGAAGAAAAGATGCCCAAGATCGTTATCATAGTGGACGAGCTTGCCGATCTGATGATGGTGGCAAAGAATGAGGTGGAAAGCTCTATATGCCGACTGGCACAGCTTGCCAGAGCTGCAGGCATCCATCTTGTTATAGCGACCCAGCGTCCTTCAGTTGATGTCATAACAGGATTAATAAAGGCGAATATGCCAAGCCGTGTTGCTCTTTCCGTAAGTTCGGGAACCGATTCAAGGACTATACTTGATACAGTCGGAGCCGAGAGACTGTTAGGCAATGGTGATATGCTCTTTGCACCGCAGAATTTCAATAAGCCTCTCAGAGTTCAGGGAGCATATGTAAACGATAATGAGATAATCAAGGTTACCGAATTCCTGAAGTCAAAGAACGGCGGCAGCGATACATATGATAAAGAACTTGCAGAGAAGATCGTTAGCGGTTCTGATCCCCAGACGGAGAGTGCAGGATCGCCAGGGGCTGGCGGTTCGGGTTCATCGGTTGATGAATACTTTGCCGATGCATGCCGTTTTGTTATAGAAAAGCAGAAAGCTTCAAGCAGTATGCTCCAGCGTGTATTCAAGGTTGGATACAACAGAGCAGCCAGGATAGTCGACCAGATGGAGGAACATGGTGTAGTAGGCGCCGAGGAAGGCACTTCCCCCAGAAAGGTCCTTATGAATAAAGCAGAACTTGAAGATCTTTTAAAAACATTATAAGCAAAGGAGAAAGTCATGACAGACATCGAGATCGCAAGAACAGCGAAGCTTAAACCCATTGCAGAGGTAGCAGCAAAACTTGATATTCCTGCAGATGAACTTGAAATGTACGGAAAGTACAAGGCGAAGCTTTCGGATGATTTCTTAAAGAAGATTAAGGACAATAAAAAAGGTAAGCTTATCCTTGTGACAGCTGTCAATCCCACACCGGCAGGCGAGGGAAAGACCACTGTTTCCATAGGTCTTGGTCAGGCTTTTTCAAAACTCGGATTAAAGACTGCACTTGCTCTTCGTGAGCCTTCACTCGGCCCCTGCTTTGGCGTAAAGGGCGGAGCAGCCGGCGGCGGATATTCACAGGTTGTTCCGATGGATGAATTAAATCTTCATTTCACGGGTGACTTCCATGCGATCACGGCAGCAAATAACCTTCTGGCAGCACTTTTAGACAATCATATCCAGCAGGGCAATGAACTCAAGATCGATACCAGACAGGTGCTCTGGAAGAGATGCATGGATATCAATGACAGAACTTTAAGGAATGTCGTTATAGGTCTCGGTGCAAAGGGTGATGGTTTTGTAAGGGAAGATCATTTCATAATCACTGTTGCCTCCGAGATAATGGCTATCTTCTGCCTTGCTGAGGATATGGATGATCTTAAAAAGCGTCTTTCAAATATCATCGTTGCCTACAATCTGGACGGTGATCCTGTGACAGCAGGAGATCTTGGCGCAGTAGGTTCTATGTGCGCACTCCTTAAGGATGCGATCAGACCCAATATAATACAGACAATGGAGAATACTCCGGTTATCGTTCACGGAGGACCTTTTGCAAATATAGCTCACGGCTGCAATTCGGTCAGAGCAACAAAGGCAGCTCTTGCTCTTGCTGATTATGCCGTTACCGAGGCAGGTTTTGGTGCCGATCTCGGTGCAGAGAAGTTCATGGATATAAAGTGCAGGATGGCAGGTCTTAAGCCCGATGCGGTTGTTATTGTGGCAACCGTCAGAGCACTTAAATATAACGGAGGTGTGCAGAAAGCCGATCTTACAACTGAGAATATCGAGGCTATGAAGGCAGGCGCCTGCAATCTCATCAAGCATATTGAGAATGTAAAGAGTTACGGCGTTCCCGTATGTGTTGCGATCAACCGTTTCACATCTGATACGGATGCAGAGATAGCAGAGCTCGGAAAGCTCATTGAAAGCACAGGAACAGATTACTCCGTTGCCGAAGTGTGGGCAAAGGGCGGTGAAGGTGCGATCGAACTGGCTGAAAAGGTAAAGGCTCTCGCTGATGCCGATTCCGATTTCCATTATCTGTATGATTCATCGCTTTCACTTAAAGAAAAGATCGAAACTATAGCAACAAAGATCTATGGAGCCGGAAGTGTTAATTACACAAATGCGGCAGTGAAGCAGATAGGGAAGATAGAAGAGATGGGCTTTGGTAACGTACCCGTCTGCGTAGCAAAGACACAGTATTCACTTTCGGATGATCCAAAGAAGCTTGGACGTCCTGAAGGATATGAGCTTAATGTGAGAGAGGTTTATATTTCAGCCGGCGCAGGTTTCTGTGTTGTCCTGGCAGGAAATATAATGACTATGCCCGGTCTGCCTAAGCATCCTGCGGCTCTTGATATAGACGTGGATGATCACGGTGAGATAACCGGACTTTTCTGATCAATACAGTACCTTGTTTTACATAAAATCTGACCTGAGGAGGATATGATCTTGGAACTTATAGACGGTAAAAAGATATCAGCTGAAATAAAGGACGAGCTTAAGGCTGAGGTAGAAGAGCTTAAGAAACAGGGTAAGGAAGCATGCCTTGCTGTTGTGCTTGTCGGTGATGATCCGGCTTCAGCAGTATATGTAAAGAATAAAAAGAAGGCCTGCGAGTACATAGGTGTAAAGTCGCTCTCTTATGAGCTTCCGGCATCTACATCAGAGGCAGAGCTTCTTGAACTCATAGACAGACTTAATAAAGATGATTCCGTAAACGGAATACTTGTTCAGCTGCCTCTTCCTTCGCAGATCGATGAGAATAAGGTGATCCGTGCGATCGCCCCCGAAAAGGATGTGGATGGTTTCCATCCCCAGAATGTAGGTGCGCTTCTCATCGGGGAAAAGGGCTATGTTTCCTGTACACCGGCAGGTGTAATACAGCTTCTTAAGAGAAGCGGTGTTTCGATAGAAGGCAAGGAATGTGTGGTTATAGGCAGAAGCAATATAGTCGGTAAGCCTATGGGCGTGCTGCTTCTTCGTGAGAACGGTACGGTTACGATCGCTCATTCCAGAACAAAGGATCTGAAAGATATCTGCAAACGTGCTGATATTCTCGTTGCGGCTGTCGGAAAGCCCAAGATGATCACGGAAGAGTATATCAAAGAGGGCGCAGTTGTTATAGACGTAGGCATCCACAGGATGGATAACGGGAAGCTCTGCGGAGATGTGGATTTTGACAGAGTAAAAGATCATGTTTCCAAGATCACTCCGGTACCCGGAGGAGTAGGTCCCATGACCATTGCAATGCTTATGAATAATGTAGTAGAGGCTGTAAGATAAATGAAGTGTCAAGTATGCGGAGCCGAAGTCTCGGATTCATTGCTGCTCTGTCCGCATTGCGGATATGAGTTCAGATTCATCCCTGATTTTGAACCGGAAATCGAAAAAGAGATAAGTGACACCCTTAAGGAGATATCTCTCGATGAACTGCCTAACAGGCAGCTCACAAAAGAAGAGATAGATGCAGGGTATTATTATGACAAAAACGGAGAGCTGTTTTACGACGGCGATGTTTTTGATGCTGATGGCTACCTTGTAGATGATGCTGATTACGAGGGAGATATTTATGATTCCCTCGGAAATCTGCTTAGCGGTGAAGCTGATGATGGATTCGATGATGAAGTCGAAAATGAAATTGCAGAAAAGGTTGATGTTAATGCACCGGTAAGCGCTCAGACAGTTCCGCTTCCTTCACCTTCAGAGTTGAATGAGGCCAATGCGGCCGGTCCTGCAGTTACTGCAGAAATACCGGAACTCCCGGATGATGATATTAAAGAGTACACTCCGGGAGATACTGCTGATTTTGGAAACAGGGAAAATCTTGTTCCGGATATGCAGGAAACTCAGGATGAAGAAGAGTATTCCGATTTTGATGAAGAATACGAAGGCGAGTATCTTGATGACGATGATTATGATTTTGATAACGATGATCTGTTTCATCAGCTTATACTTGCCATGCAGCAGAGCAGATTCAGGAAAGTCTACGCAGGCCTTCTTATCGCTGTGCTCATAGCTGTTGCCATTGCCGCTGTGATAATCGGCCGCAATATCTACAAGAACAATTCGTATGAATATCAGGCCCAGATCGCTAAAGAGGCATATGAGGCAGGCGATATCGAGGATGCTGTAAAACATATGGAGAAGGCACTTATGCTTGCTCCTGATAATGATCAGATCAAATTCGATATATCGGATTACTATATCGCTTCAGGATATGATGATAAAGCGCTTCTTATGCTCTGGGAGATTATCTATGAGAATAATGTGAATGCTCCTGCTGCTTATGACAAACTGATCAATTATTATGCCGAAAAAGAGGATTATGAGATGATAAGGGACATTCTTGCTTCATGCGAGAATCAGAATGTCCTTGCAACATTCAACAAGTATCTTGCCAATCCTCCTGCATTTTCTGTTCCCGAGGGTGAGTATGATGATGTTGTGACACTTAATCTGACATCGGAATCTGAAGGTGTGATCTATTACACTCTTGATGGTTCGGAACCTGAGATCGGATCGGAAGTATATACCGGACCGATCACGATGGAACTCGGAAACTATGATGTAAATGCCATATTTGTAAACAGCTTCGGCGTGAAGTCAGAGGTAGCTCATTCCACTTACAGGATATATGTAAGGGTACCGGATCCTCCCGAAGTGGTTCTTCCGGAGGGTGAATATACCGAGCCTAAGCTTTTGGAAGTGAATGTACAGAATTTCTGTTCTGTATATTACACTACCGACGGCACTCCTCCTGAAATGGATGACGGTACAGAATATACCGGTCCTTTCCCTCTGCCACTTGGACATACACATTTCATTTTTGCAACCTTCAGTCAGGAAGGTGTCAGAAGTGAGATAAAGGAGCTTGATTATTACCTGAATATCGAGTCTCCTGTTGATATACAGTTGGTTCTTGCATCGATAAAGCAGTATAACCTCAACAAGGGAAAGACCACGGATCTTGAAGGACATATAACCGGAAAGTCATCCAAGTATTCATATATTGTCGATTCCGCGCTCAGATTTGATGATAAGTTCTATTATCTGATAACCGAAAGTACTACCGACAGTATGGGTAATTCGATGAAGACAGGAACTTATTATCTTGCAGACATGGAAGATTCCTCTATCTACAAAGCAGAAAAAGTAGAGGAAGATGAAGGACGTGAAAATGAAGGCGATGAGAGTGATGTGCAGGCAATGGCTGAAAAGTCGCCTGACGATGCCTCCCGCATATTCAAGATATCGGAGGAGCCTATCCCGCCCGAGGATTTTGCAGTACCGCAGGTAGTTCCCGAACTGGAGCCCATGCCGTGAACCTTCCTGAAGCCTTTAAAAAAAGGATGAAGCAGAAACTGGCAGATTCATATGATGAGTTTGAAGCTTCATTTGAAAAGCCGCCTGTCAAAGGCTTTCATCTGAATACTTCTGTTATCTCAAGGGACCTGTTTGAGGCTGATGAATTTGGAAAAGCTTCTTTGTCCTGGGAGAGGGCAGAGAAGTCTGAAGATGCTTATATATTCAGTGCAGAGCATATAGGCAGTCATCCCTTCCATCATGCCGGGATGATCTATTCTCAGGATCCGGCAGCAATGTCTGTGGTTTCGGGGATAGAATTTAAGCCCGGAGAACGCGTTCTGGATCTTTGTGCCGCACCGGGCGGCAAGAGCTCACAGATTGCAGCCCGCATAAGCCCATTGGGCGGCAGGCTTTTATCAAACGAGGTGAACCCTTCAAGGAATCAGATCCTGGTTTCAAATATGGAACGTATGGGCTATGACTGTGTGAGTGTGAGCAAACTGATGCCTGATGAACTGGCGGTGCAGTTTCCTTCATATTTCGATACGGTGCTTGTGGATGCTCCGTGTTCCGGTGAAGGGATGTTCAGAAAATATCCTGAGAGCATAGACGAATGGAGTATTGAAAATGTAATGCTCTGTGCAAAGCGTCAGAGGGAGATACTTTCTTCTGCGGTATCGTGCTTAAAGCCCGGCGGAAGGCTGATCTATTCAACCTGCACTTATGCGGATGAAGAGGATGAGGATATAGTTGATTTTCTTACAGAAGAATTATCCTTTTCTCTGACTGCACCTTCAAGACGCTATTACCCGCATGAATTTCCCGGAGAAGGTCAGTTTTGTGCATATCTGCAAAAAGCAGGCGAGCATGAGCCGGATAAAGCTGTGGTTACTGAGTTATCCGATAAGCGTTTCAAGCCAGTCTCAAAGGATGTGCTTAAGGCTGTATCAAAGGAGCTTGGGATATTACCCGAGAAAATAACGGAACGCATATATTTATACAAAGACAGCATTGTTTATGTGCCGGAAGGCAGCATACTTCCGGACAAAGCTGTCACATCCTTCGGTATAAAAGCAGGAAGATGTGAAAAGGGCAGGTTTATTCCTGAACATGCTTTTTTCAAAGCCTGTGGAAAATATCTTGGGACAAGGCTTGAGCTTGATCCTGAAAGCCCTGAACTTGCGGCATATTTAAGAGGTGAGGAATTCCGCATATCTTCAGATCATGAAGGGCTTATAACTGAAGGCGCACCGTTTGGTGTTATCACAGTTTTGGGCGTAGCGTTAGGCGGGTTTAAACTTACTGGCAACCGTGTAAAAAATCATTATCCCAAAGGCCTCAGAAATACATTTTAAAATTCAAAGGAGGGTTATTATGATCAGAATGACAGACCTTATCCAGAAGAAGCGTGATGGCGGTAAACTTGATGTTTCCGAGATCAAAGAGATGATCATGCTCTATACGGCCGGCGATATACCGGATTATCAGATGTCTGCCATGATGATGGCGATCTTCTATCAGGGCCTTGATGATGAAGAAACCCTTGCCCTTACACTCGCTATGAGAGACAGCGGTGATACGCTTGATCTGTCTGCGATAAAGGGAATAAAAGCAGATAAACATTCAACAGGCGGAGTCGGAGACAAGACAAGCATAGCGCTTGCGCCTCTTGTTTCTTCAGTTGGTGTGAAAGTTGCAAAGATGAGCGGCAGAGGTCTCGGCCATACGGGCGGAACCATAGATAAGCTTGAAAGCTTTCCCGGATTCAACATCTCACTTTCGGAAGAACAGTTTATCTCACAGGTCAATGAAACAGGCATGGCTATCATGGGACAGACAAAGACACTCGCACCTGCCGATAAGAAGCTTTATGCCTTAAGGGATGTAACGGCGACCGTTGAACAGCTATCACTTATAGCAAGCTCCATCATGAGCAAGAAGCTTGCATGCGGTGCCGATGCGATAGTTCTGGATGTGAAATGCGGAAGCGGCGCATTTATGAAGGATATCGATCATGCAAGAGCTCTTGCAAATGAAATGGTTAAGATCGGTAAGGGTGCAGGAAAGAATATGCGCGCTCTGATAACCGATATGGATGAGCCTTTAGGCTTTGCAGTCGGTAATATACTTGAAGTGAAGGAAGCCATAGATACACTTAAGGGTAAGGGCCCGGAGGATTTTACAGACCTTTGCCTGCTGCTTGGCAGCCGTATGGTGCTCCTTTCTGGCCTTGCGTCCGATGAAAAGGAAGCAGAGGATATGCTTAAAGCATCGATAGCTGACGGCAGGGCACTTGACCAGCTTGCTCGTTTTGTAAAAGCTCAGGGCGGTGATGAATCTTATGTTTATGATCCGTCAAAGTTTGAAAATGCTGCATTTACAAAGGCCCTTACTGCTGATAAAGACGGCTTTGTAGAGTCGATCATATGCGACGAAGCAGGGCTTGCATCAATGATGCTGGGCGGAGGCAGAGAGAAGAAAGATGATATTATCGATCTTTCCGTCGGTATCGTATTTGAGAAGAAAAAGGGCGATGCGGTTAAAAAAGGTGACAGCATCGCAGTGCTTCACTATAACGATGAAACAAAGATAGATGCTGCATTTGAGCGGCTTTCAAATGCGGTTAAAATAGGAGAAAAAGATCCCGGCAGGAAAAAGATACTGCTTGATGAGATCTGATATACCGGAGGCTACTATTGACAGAAACTGCTGAATTCAAATACCAGATGGAAACAAGCCAGGATGATATGAAGCTGCTTTTCGGGGCTTTTGATGAATCCATAAGGCGTATTGAAGAGGAACTTTCCGTAGATATAACCGACAGAGACGGCAAACTCAATATCTATGGAACAGAGAAGAATGTAAAGCGTGCCACAAGACTTATCCTTGATCTGATCGAGTCTTCAAAGGCCGAGAAAAAGCTGGACAGGCAGAAGCTTGATTACGGATTGAGTCTTGCAAAGAATGACAGGGCTGATGTGCTTGTCGAGCTGGATAAGGATATCATTTGCAGAACTGTACAGGGCAAGCCTGTTAAGCCAAAGACTGAAGGTCAGAAGAAATATGTAGATTTTATAAGGGACAAGATGATCACCTTCGGATCAGGTCCTGCCGGAACCGGTAAGACATATCTGGCTATCGCGATGGCGGTGACGGCTTTTAAGTCAGAAGAAGTCGGTAGGATAATCCTTACGAGACCTGCGATCGAGGCGGGCGAGAAACTCGGTTTCCTCCCGGGCGATCTTCAGAGCAAGGTCGATCCATATCTGCGTCCGCTTTATGATGCTCTATATCAGATAATGGGGGCTGACAGCTTTCAGAAGAATGTTGAAAAAGGTCTTATAGAGGTGGCGCCTCTTGCATATATGAGAGGAAGAACGCTTGATAATTCTTTTATCATCCTTGATGAAGCGCAGAATACGACACCGGGGCAGATGAAAATGTTCCTTACAAGAATCGGTTTCGGATCCAAGGCTGTGATAACAGGTGATCTTACACAGAAGGATCTTGCAGTGAGTTCCGCATCAGGTCTTGAAGAGGCACTGAAGGTTTTAGGCGGAATAGAAGACATAGGCTTTGCAACGCTTACAAGCCGTGATGTTGTAAGACATCCGTTGGTAATGAAGATAGTTCAGGCATATGAAAAATATGAGAAGAACAGTTTGAGCGGACGGGGCAGAAAACATGGCAGGAGATCCTGAAATATATTTTGAGAACAATTCAAAGATAGACGGATTAAGTGATGAGGATATGCAGGCAGCTTCGCTTATGATAGTAAAGGAAGCACTTTCAGTATATGGCTGTCCTTATGAATGCAGTGTTAATGTCTATCTTACGGATGAAGAAGAGATAAGGGAAATGAACAGCGAAAACAGAGGTATTGATTCTGCTACCGATGTGCTTTCGTTCCCGAATCTTCCTTTCACGACGGAGAACAAGGGAGACTTTAATATCCTTTCAGATTATTCTGATGCGGATATCATAGATCCGGAGACAGGAAAGCTTTTGCTTGGAGATATCGTTATCTGTGCCGCAAAAGTCATGTCACAGGCAGAAGAATACGGACACAGCGTGAAGCGTGAGTTTGCATTTCTTGTATGTCACAGTATCCTTCATCTGTTAGGCTTTGATCACATGGAAGATGCCGACAGGGAAGAGATGGAGAGTGCACAAAGGCTTATTCTTGAAAACACAGGTTATACCAGGGATAAATGAAACGAAAAAAAAAGAAATCTTCTAAATCATATGCCTTTTCGATAGGCATGATCATAATTCTTTTTCTTCTGATCCGTATTTCCGGAGTATACGGAAGCGGAAGTTTTTTATATGCCGCAGTACTGTGTTACCTGAGTGTAGCCGCATTTCCTTCAGTTGTTTCGTCTGAAGCGGGACGGTTTATATATGAGAGAAGACATTCAGGAAATGCCAGGGCTGCTTATTCGTTTTATAAATGCTGTATCGGAGTGGTATTCATTATATCCACGCTTACGGCGGCTTTGATGATGATCTTCAGAGCAAAATTATCTGACCTGTTTTTGTTTGGGCGTGACGGAGAAAAAATGATACTGCTGTTTTCGATCGCTGCCCTTCTGTATTCATATTCAAAAGCGATATACGTAAATCTTGCGCATCTAATGAGAAAAGCTTCGCTTAATCTGGCGCTGTTCCTTTCACTGCTTGTATCCGCCTGCCTGTTTTCGATCCTTTACGGGATAATCAAAAAACGTATGGAGATAGTATCGGGACTTCTTGGCAGCCGCGAGGCAGGTGAACTTTCTATGGCGGGATTCTGTGCGGCAGCTATTCTTCTTACTTTCATACTGGCTTTTGTCTATATCATTATTTCATATATACATTTAAGAAAACGTATCGAGCATGAGCTTTCTGCAGATATTACCAGGATAAGGGAGCCGGGGCTTGTCATGCTTGTTAAGGCCGGAATAAAAAGCTTTGCGGCTCTTCTTCCTGCACTTCTGTTTTTCCCGGCATTGTTTCTGATAAGCAAATACATAGGAAAAGCGTCTGAAGCCAGAAACTGGGCAGACGGGATTTCCATGTTTTTTGTGTTTTTCATACCTTCGCTGTTCTTTCCGTTAAATGTCGCTATAAGGGAAGCTGCCGAGGATGAGAATATGCTTTATCTCGCACTGGTTCATAAGGAATCAAGTGAAGCCAGAAGCAGGCTGCAGGGAATGCTCCGTGTAATGCTTCCCACGCTGTTCTTTACGGCTGCATTGACAGCTTCTCTGGCTGAACCGTTAATGAAGGGAATCTGCAAGATAGATTCAAAGGTTTGCATGATATGTGTTTCCATTTCCGCGATCGCGATACCGTTTGCCGTACTCGGTATTTTTGCGGTTCATCTGCTTTTAGCATTAAGACGCAGGGGAACAGCGGCAATAATCCTTTATTCGGCTTTTGTTCCGGCACTTATTCTTATGTTTGTGTTCAAGAAGGTGGGCTTTGATCTGACGATCAGCGCGCTTATCGTAACTACGCTTGCCTCCGTGGTAATGTGTCTTACGGGCCTGCCGCTTTTATTCAAAACTTTCAATGCCGGATTTCCTTCGCTTAAATTTTTAAAGACTTTCCTTTCGGCAGTCGTATCCGGCCTGATCATGTTCCTTATTTCATTTGCACTGGGGATGATCCCGCTGCATCCTGCGATAATATTTGTGCTCTCATTTTTCATCGGCGGATTTATCTATCTGATCCTGCTTTTCTTAACGAGAACGATGAATTCCAACGATGCAGCTGAGCAGCCTCTTTCTCAGGCAGTTGTCTTTATCGGAAAGAGCTTCGGATTCATTAAAAAGAAGAAGCGCAGGAGAGTCTGAATATGAGGATCAGCGCAGCGATAATCGGAGGAGGTTACGGAGGCCTTGTATGTGCATATTATTCTCTTAAAAAGGGAATAGCCGTAACTGTATTTGAAAGACAGGAAAAGACTGCAAAGAAGCTCCTTATGACAGGTAACGGCAGATGCAATATATCGAACGTATCTGTAGACGTATCTGATTATCTTACAGATGATGACGCTAAACTTTCAGACATACTTTCAAGTTTTGACAGACAGACAGAAGCTGATCTTTTTAAGGAGATCGGTCTTGAATTATTTTCTGAAGAGGGGCGGCTGTATCCTTTAAGCGGAAAGGCTGTTACCGTAAGAGAAGCTTTCATGGCATCCCTGTATGAAAAGGGATGTTCCTTTGAGACAGGTGTCAATATAGACGGATATACCAAAACAGCATCCGGTAAATATATCCTTTCGGGGGATAATAAAAAAAGAGAGTTTGATGCTATTGTTCTTAGCTGCGGCGGGGCTGCCGGTGTATATGATGAGGAAAGAAAAAACGGTTTCGGTATCATTGGAAGTAAAGAGCTTAACTTTATTCCTTTAAGGCCTGCTCTTACAAGATTGTTCCTCGAGAATGTATATGGCTCAAATCTTAAGGCTCTTGAGGGAATCCGTATAAAGGGAAAAGTAAGTCTTACTCAGGCAAAAAAAATAATTTCCGAAGATACAGGTGAAATACAGTTTATTAAAGGCGGTCTTTCAGGCATACCTGTATTTAACGTTTCCAGATATGTTGAAAAAAATATAGATCTGACTCTGTCACTTGATATGCTTCCCGGGATGGAGTTTGATGAATTTGCATCAAGAGTAAAACGCTTTGAAGGACGTACTCTTGAAACCTTCTTTTATGGTCTGTTCCTTAATGAGGTTGCAGGCGTGATCTGCGCTTCTCTTCATCTTTCAGTTCACAGGAAGATGAGCGATCTTTCGGAAGCTGAGGTTTTGTCTTTATATGACAGATGCAGGCATTTTGAATTTAAGGATATAAAAACAGACAGTTTAAAAAATGCACAGATAAGTGCGGGAGGGATAGCGCTTTCTGCTCTGGATGAGCATCTTGCGCTTAAATGCGATCCTTCTGTTTATGTAATTGGTGAGATGCTTAATGTTTCCGGAAAATGCGGAGGCTACAATCTTCATTTTGCGGCTGCCGGTGCCTGCAGGGTAGCTGCTTCGATAGGCGGTATGATCTGATGTTTAAATATGACGGATTAAAACTGAAATGTCCGGTTAAGGAGGAAGGCCTTCTTAACCTGCTCAAGGAGAGGATCGCAAAAAAACTGCGGATCAAAAGTGTTTTCATCAAGGATCCTTTTATTGTAAGACGTTCGATCGATGCCAGAAAAAAGCCGGATATTTTCTATGTTTATTCCGTAGCATTTTCGCTCATGCTTCCCGAAGAGGACAGAGAGGGACTCCTGAGGAAGAATAAAGGCAGCTTAAATATCTACAGGCCTGCGGTCTACAAACAGAAATTTGAATGGAGCGTTAATGTTTCAAGGGACATGGATGGCATCATTAAAAAGGTCTCATGTTCAAGAGATTTTGGCTTTGCTAAGGGAGGCAAGAGACCGGTCATCATAGGAACCGGACCTGCGGGGCTTTTCTGCGGCCTGATGCTTGCAAGGGCAGGCTTATGTCCGTTGCTCCTTGAACGCGGGGACAGGATGGATAAGCGTATTGAGAAAACTGAAGAGCTAAGATTAAACGGTATACTTGATCCTGCATCCAATATACAGTTTGGAGAGGGCGGTGCCGGAACCTTTTCGGATGGCAAGCTTTTCTCTCATCTTCATGACAGAAGCGGTATAACAGAATTCATCCTTAAGAACTTTGTTTATTTTGGTGCTCCCTCGGATATCCTCTATGATGCAAAGCCGCATATCGGAACCGATGTGCTCCGAAAGGTCATAGTCAATATGCGTGAAGAGATGGAAATCTACGGAGCTGAATTCCGCTTCAGAAATACTTTTATTTCACCGCTTCTTAGATTCGGCAAACTGGATTCGATAAAATACAGTGATGAAAACGGGATCGTTAAGGAGATGGAGTGTTCGGCACTTGTGCTGGCTCCCGGACATTCCTCCAGAGATACCTTCATAAATCTTGACAATGCCGGCATACGTATGGAAAGCAAGCCTTTTGCTGCGGGCTTCAGGGTAATACATCCTCAGGACCTTATAGATAAGGCTCAATACGGGATTGCGGCTGATGATCTGGGCCTTCCGCCTGCAGATTATAAGCTTACGGCACATACATCTACAGGGCGCGCGGTATATTCATTCTGTATGTGTCCGGGCGGGACCGTGATCAACGCATCAAGCGAGAACGGAAGACTTGCCGTAAACGGAATGAGCATGAGAGACCGTGATTCGGGCTATGCGAATTCAGCCATAGTTGCCGAGGTGGGAAGAGATATATTCGGTGAAGGTCTTTTTGACGGCATGCATTACCAGGAAAGGCTTGAAGCAGCCGCTTTTGCGCTTGCAGGCGGAAAGATTCCAGTGTCATATTATGGCGATTACAAAAACGGGAATGAGGTCAGTCCTGAAAGCATAGTCAATCCCGGCATATGGCAGGCCAAGAGTGTTAATCTGCGAGGCCTTTTTGATGAAAGGACTGAAGCTGATATCATCGAAGCCATGGAGCGTTTCGGTAATATCATAAAAGGTTTTGCTTCGGATGAAGCAATGCTTGCCGGTGTGGAGACAAGGACATCTTCACCTGTAAGGATACTCAGGGATGAAAAAGGCGAATCCAATATAAAAGGGATATATCCGTGCGGAGAGGGTGCGGGGTATGCGGGAGGCATAACTTCAGCCGCTGCCGATGGCGTCAAAGTTGCGGATAAGATACTTCTGCTTTATAATGGGCTGAAAAGTAATCAGGAGAAATACAATGGATAAGTACAGGGAACTAATAAAGAATAAAAAAAGGATCGTTATCAAGATTGGTTCGTCCTCTCTCCGGCATAAGGAGACAGGGGATTTTGATTATATAAAGATGGAAACCCTTGTCAGGGAACTCTGCAACTTAAGGAATCAGGGCAAGGATGTGATACTGGTAAGTTCAGGTGCCATACCTGCAGGAAAAAAGGTCATTCACATCAAGGATGACTCGGAGATAGGCGTTAAGCAGGCATGCGCTGCAATCGGACAGGCAAAGCTTATGATGACCTATGAGAAGCTTTTTTCCGAATACGGACAGGTTGCTGCACAGGTTCTGCTTACCAAGGATACCATCATAAATGACTTAAACAGGTTTAATGCACATAATACATTTATAGAGCTTCTTAAACTCGGCGCCATACCTGTTGTGAATGAGAATGATACGATCTCGACCTACGAGATCAAGTTTGGTGATAATGATACTCTTTCCGCGATCGTTGCCGCTTTGGTGGGCGCAGACCTTCTGATATTGCTTTCTGATATAGACGGTCTTTATTCAGGTGACCCAAGGAAAGATAAGGATGCAAAGTTTATCCCCATTGTTGACAAGCTTACACCGGAGATACTTGCCATGGCAGGCGATGAACCGGGGTCAGATGTGGGAACCGGCGGTATGGGAACCAAACTCAGTGCGGCCAAGATCGCTGTCAGATCGGGAGCAGATATGATCATTGCAAATGCTAAGGATGCACGTATTATACACAGGATCATGGATGGCAGGGATTTCGGAACACTTTTCCTTTCAGATAAGGATGAGAATTTTTTCATAGGTGATTACCTTGTGGATGATATGTCATGAATGAAGCAGATCTGTATGTGATAAAAAAAGAATTAAGAAGAAGAATGAATGATCTGAGGGACTCTATCTCTAAGGAAGAAAGAGAGAATGCTTCCGAAAAGGCAGCGGCCAAGGTCATTTTAAGCAAAGATTTCATTGAATGCAGTGACATACTGCTGTTTTCTTCATATCGTTCGGAGATTTCAACGGAGCCTCTTATAAGGGAAGCGTTGAAGGCGGGAAAAAATATTTATCTGCCAAAGGTCTGTGATGATGAGATAAAGTTTTACAAGTATGATCCGGATGACCGCCTGAATGAAGGATATAAGGGCATACCTGAACCAACCGGGGAGACTAAAGAATATGTCCCATCACCGGAAAAGAAGGGCCTGGTTATCTGTCCGGGACTGGCTTTTGGAAGAGACGGTTCAAGGATGGGATACGGAAAAGGATATTATGACAGGTTTCTTAAGAATGCATCAGGCCTTAAGAAAACCGGAATATGTTTTGAGATACAGTTACTTGATACGGTTCCGCATTCAGACAAGGATATGTTGATGGATACGGTGATAAGTGAGAAAAATGAGGTGAAGATATGAGCAATGATAATGATCAGCTCTTACAGTTATGTGAAAGAGCAAGGGATGCAAAATATGCTGTTCAGCAGCTTGGTACCGATAAGAAGAATGCTGCTCTGAGACTTGTTGCAGATAAGCTTGTGGAAGCCACAGACCGCATAATCGAAGCAAATAAGATAGACTATAAGGCTTCTGAAGATAAGGGGGTATCACCTGCGCTTCTTGATCGCCTTATGCTTAACAAAGAACGTATAGAAGCTATGGCAGAGGGCGTACGTCAGGTTGCCGATCTTCCCGATCCGGTCGGAGAGATCCTTGAGGAATTTGAGAGACCTAACGGTCTTAAGTTTAAAAAGGTGCGAGTTCCGCTCGGTGTTATAGGTATAATCTATGAATCTCGCCCGAATGTAACTGCTGATGCATTTGCGCTTACATTCAAGTCAGGCAATGCTGTTATCCTTAAAGGCGGATCGGATGCCATCAATTCAAACATTGCCATTGTTGAGGCAATACAGAAAGGTCTTGAGGAAAGCGGGATCACCGGATCTGCGATCGAACTCATGAAGTCAACTGACAGAGAGACCACGACACGCTTTATGCAGATGAAGGACTATGTGGATGTGCTCATTCCGAGAGGATCAAAAGGCCTTATAAAGGCTGTATCTGAGAATTCAAAGATACCGGTGCTTTATGCAGCTGCAGGAAACTGTCATATCTATATAGACAAGGATGCAGATGTTGATAAGGCAGTAAAGATCGCTGTTAATGCAAAGACACAGCGCCTTGGTGTCTGCAATGCAGCAGAGTCGCTTGTTGTGCATGAAGCTGTTCTTGATACCGTGCTTCCTAAAGTTGCTGCGGCTCTTCGTGAAAAGAATGTTGTTCTTTATTCCGATCCGGCTTCGCTCAAAGCATTTTCAGATGCCGAGCCTGCGACAGAAGAGGATTTTGCAACAGAGTATCTTGACCTCAAGATGTCAGTAAAAACGGTAAAGAACGTTGATGAAGCTATAGAACATATCAACCGTTATTCAACACATCATTCGGAAGCTATCATTACCGAAAACAGTGAGACTGCCGAGAGGTTCCTTGATGGTGTGGACAGTGCCTGTGTTTACTGGAATGCATCCACAAGATGGACTGATGGTTTTGAATTCGGCTTTGGTGCGGAAATCGGCATATGCACACAGAAGCTTCATGCAAGAGGTCCCATGGGTCTTAAAGAGCTTACATCATATAAGTACAGGATAACCGGTAACGGACAGATAAGAGGTTAATTCAATGGATTCAAATTTCCGCTTTCGTGATGCGGACTATAAGTCATATACGAATACAGATGAGCTTCCCGCAGGTCAGGAAGCTCTTTTGCAGAAAAATGAAACAGAAAGGCTTAAAAGTCTGGTAAAAGAATACGGTGAGAAATTAGGCCGCGAGCCGTCTGCTTGCGTGGTCACTTTCGGATGTCAGATGAATGCAAGGGACTCCGAAAAGCTTACAGGTGTACTGGAAGCGGCAGGGTTTAAGCTGACAGAGGATGAAGAAGCTGACTTTGTCATATACAACACATGTACCGTGCGAGACAATGCAAATACCCGTGTGTACGGCAGGCTCGGACATCTTCATTCACTCAAGGACAAAGCTCCTTTAAAGAAGATCGCACTCTGCGGCTGCATGATGCAGGAACCGTCAGTCATCGATACTATCTTAAAGAAATACCGTTTCGTGGATATGATCTTCGGAACCCATAATATATACAAATTCCCTGAACTCTTATGCAGGATGTTTGAGTCTGATGAGACCGTTGTGGATGTCTGGAAAGATACCAAAGAGATCGTAGAAGATTTCCCTTCCGTAAGAAAGTATCCGTTCAAGTCAGGCGTAAACATTATGTTTGGCTGTGATAATTTCTGTACATATTGCATAGTTCCTTACGTCAGAGGGCGTGAGAGAAGCAGGAGGAGCAGCGAGATACTTGCTGAGATAGAAAGACTCGCTTCAGACGGAGTAAGCGAAGTGATGCTGCTTGGTCAGAATGTTAATTCATACGGAAAAGGTTTAGAGGGAGAGATCAGTTTCCCTGAACTTTTAAAGAAGGCTTCCGAGGTTGATGGTATTGAACGCGTGCGTTTCATGACTTCTCATCCGAAGGACCTCTCTGATGAACTGATAGAGACCATTGCTTCATCGCAGAAGATATCACGCCATCTTCATCTTCCGGTACAGTCAGGTTCGGATGAAGTACTTAAGGCGATGAACAGGCATTATACCCATGAGGATTATCTCAGATTAGTTGAAAAGATCAGAAAGGCAATACCTGATATCGCCATCACGACCGATCTGATAGTGGGCTTCCCGACCGAAACTAAAGAAGATGTGTCACGCACGATCGATCTTGTTAACGAAGTGCATTTTGACAATGCATTTACTTTCATATATTCACCGCGTACAGGTACGCCTGCGGCATCAATGCCACGCGCTATGACAGATGAAGAGATTTCAGCATGCTTTAACAGACTGCTTGGTGCCGTGCAGGAAAATGCAAGGAGCGCAGCGGCGGCTCTTACAGGAAGCACAGGTGTTGCGCTTGTGGAAGAGCTTGATGAGAAGGATCCTTCACTTGTGACCGGACGTCTTTCGAATAATTATCTTGTGCATTTTCCGGGTGATGAATCCCTGATCGGAAAATATATAAATGTGAAACTTACTGAAAACAAGGGCTTTTATTTTATCGGTGAAAGAATCTGATGCTTACATATGCTGATGTAAAAATTGATGATGTTACGCCTATGATGCAGCAGTACCTCCTTACCAAAAAGGAGTATATGGACTGCATCCTTCTTTACAGGCTTGGCGATTTTTATGAGATGTTCTTTGATGATGCCGTTAAGGCTTCAGAGATACTTGATCTGGCACTGACCGGGAAAAGCTGTGGTCTTGAGGAACGCGCACCTATGTGCGGCATACCTTTTCATGCAGTCGATTCCTATCTGGATAAGATAATAGAAGCCGGTGAGAAGGCTGCCATCTGTGAACAGACTGAGGATCCTAAGCTTGCAAAGGGGCTTGTAAAAAGGGAAGTGATAAGGATAGTCACACCCGGAACAAGCGTCAATCCACAGGCACTTGAAGAGAGTCGTAATAATTTCCTCATGAGTATAGTGGATAACGGGAATATCCTTGGTATATCTTATGCCGATATCTCAACCGGTGAATTCTATGTAACGGAAACGGACACAAAGCGAAGGCTTCAGGATGAGATCGCAAAGGTGTCTCCGAGTGAGATCATTTGCACAAAGACTATGGACATAACCTGTCCTTTCCTTCCGCAACTATGTTCTGATTCTCATATCGCTCTTTCGGTCCCTTCAAAGGTTTTCTTTGAAAAAGATGAATGCGATAAAGTTCTTCTTAAGCATTTTAAAGTGGCATCCCTTACTGCGCTTGGCATAGATGACATGAAGACAGGCTGCATAGCTGCAGGGGCGCTTCTGCAGTATGTCTATGAAACGCAGATGATACCGCTTAAGCATATCACCCACATAAGCGCATATACGGAAAGTCGTTACATGCTCCTTGATTCCGGTACCAGAAGGAATCTGGAATTATGTGAGACCATGCGTGACAAGCAGAAGAGGGGAACTCTTTTCTGGGTGCTTGATAAGACAAAGACCGCTATGGGCGCAAGGCGTCTGCGTGCTGATATAGAACAGCCTCTTACAGATGAGGGAGAGATAATAAAGCGCCTTGACGGAGTGCAGGAGCTTACAGACATGAGCATGGACAGAGATGAACTCAGGGAATACCTGACTGCTGTCTACGATCTGGAAAGACTGCTCGCAAGAGTAAGCTATCATTCGATCAATCCAAGGGATATGCTCGCACTTAAACAGTCGCTTGGCGCAATGGCTCCGATAAAGCAGATCATAGCATCCTTTAATTCAGATATCATGAAGGAACTCGATGCTTCAATGGATGCGCTTTCTGATCTGACAGACAGGATCGAGAAAGCTATCATTGAGGAACCTCCCATTTCGATCAGAGAAGGAGGCATCATCAAGGATGGTTATGATGAGGATATAGATAATCTGCGATATGCCCAGAAGAATGGAAAGACTATGCTTGCGTCTCTTGAAGGCAGAGAGAGGGAACGCACCGGCATTAAAAATCTGAAGGTAAAATACAATAAAGTATTCGGATATTATCTTGAAGTCACCAACTCATATAAAGACATGGTGCCTTCAGATTATATGAGAAAGCAGACACTTGTCGGAGCTGAAAGATTTATCACTCCGGAGCTTAAGGAACTTGAAGATACGATACTCAATGCAGAGGAGAAGCTTTCGGTTCTTGAGTATGATGCATTTGTGGCTCTGCGCGATATCATTGAGAGTGATCTCGAACGTATCCAGAGAACAGCGCAGGCTGCTGCAAGGCTCGATGTTCTGTGCTCACTTTCATATGTTTCTGAACACAACAGATATGTACGTCCCGAAATAGATCATAAGGGCGTGATAGATATAAAGGGCGGACGTCATCCCGTTGTTGAACAGATGATGGGCGATGGTTCGTTTATAGATAATGATACATATCTTGATAAAAAGAAGAAATGTATCTCGATCATAACGGGGCCGAACATGGCCGGCAAATCAACATACATGAGGCAGGTGGCACTCATATCTCTCATGTTCCAGATAGGCTGTTATGTTCCGGCTGATAAGGCTAAGCTCTGTATCGTGGACAGGATATTCACAAGAGTTGGCGCTTCCGATGATCTTTCAAGCGGACAGTCAACATTTATGATGGAGATGAATGAGGTGGCCAATATCTTAAAGAATGCCTCAGCCGATTCACTCCTTATCCTTGATGAGATAGGCCGTGGAACTTCTACGTTTGACGGTCTGGCCATAGCATGGGCAGTTATAGAATATATCAGTTCCAAGAAACTGCTTGGTGCTAAGACATTGTTTGCAACGCACTATCATGAGCTTACCGAACTTGAGGGAAAGATAGACAATGTAAACAATTACTGCATCGCCGTAAAGGAACAGGGAGATTCGATAGTCTTCTTAAGAAAGATAGTTCCGGGCGGTGCAGACAAAAGCTACGGTATACAGGTTGCAAAGCTCGCAGGTGTTCCCGAACTTGTAACAGACAGGGCATCTGAAATAGTTGCGCAGCTTATGAATAACGATATCACGGAGAAGATCGCATCTATACAGGCGGAGGATCTGTCTGCAAAGAGAAATGCTGTTGTAATGGATGATGTGGACAAAGGACAGATGACTCTTTTCGATACGGTCAGTGATGAAGATATACTTAAGGAACTCGAGGAACTCGATATAACAAAGCTTACACCGCTTGATGCGCTTAATACATTGTATAAGCTTCAGAGTTCATTAAAAAACAGATTATAGATCATAGGTTAGGAAACAGAATGAGATATACGGAACTTCATAAGGAACTCGGTATCGATGAAGATACTTTTGCTTTCGGTGAAAAGATAAGAGAAAGCTTAAAGGAAAGATTTAAAGAAATAGATGATAATGCGGAATTCTGCCAGCTGAAGGTCTTAAATGCAATGCAGAAGAACAATGTCTCAGAGGCATGTCTTTTAGGTACGACAGGATATGGTTATAACGATCTGGGCAGAGATACGCTTGAAAAAGTTTATGCCGATATCTTTCATACAGAGGATGCTCTTGTGCGTCCGCAGATCACCTGCGGAACTCATGCACTTGCACTTGCACTCATGAGCAATCTGCGTCCGGGAGATGAGCTCTTAAGCCCGGTGGGAAGACCTTATGATACTCTTACATCCGTGATAGGCATCGATGAGGATGAAACACTGGGCGCGCACAAAAGCGGTTCCCTTAAGGAATATGGTATAAGTTATCGTCAGGTTGACCTGATCGGTAAAGATCAGTTTGACTATGAAGGGATAAGAGCTGCGATAAACGAAAAGACCAGGATGATCACTATCCAGCGTTCAAAAGGTTATGCTGTAAGGGAGAGTTTTTCGCCGGAAAAAATAGGCGAGCTAATTAGTTTTATCAGGGGCATCAAGCCTGAAGTTATCATCATGGTAGATAATTGCTACGGTGAGTTTGTTCATGATAAAGAACCTTCGGATTACGGTGCGGATATCTGTGTAGGTTCGCTTATCAAGAATCCCGGCGGCGGTTTATGTCCGTGCGGCGGTTATCTTGCAGGTAAAAAAGAGTGCATAGAAAATGCTGCTTACAGACTCACATCACCGGGACTCGGAAAGGAAGTGGGAGCATCTCTTCAGACTCTTAGAGACTTCTATCAGGGACTTTTCCTTGCACCTACGGTTACTGCTTCGGCGCTTAAAACATCCATATATGCGGCAGCTCTTTATGAAGCTCTTGGATTTGAGACCGTACCTCATTCAGATGAACAGAGAAACGACATAATACAGGCGATCACGCTTGGGAGCAGGGAAGGTATATGTGCTTTCTGTGAGGCAGTGCAGTCATCGTCTCCTGTAGATGCATATGTTACTCCCGAACCCTGGGATATGCCGGGATATGATGATCAGGTGATCATGGCGGCAGGAGCATTTGTTTCCGGTTCAAGTATTGAGCTTTCCGCGGATGCGCCTATCAGAGAACCGTATGCAGTATATTTTCAGGGTGGACTCACATTCCCGCACGGAGCATACGGAATGCTAAGGACCGTGCAGTATATGAAGGACAGAGGGCTTGCCAAACTTCCCTCTGCAAAGTGATAAATGGGAAAGATCAGATTATTAGACAGCAATACCATAGATCAGATAGCGGCGGGCGAGGTAGTTGAACGTCCGCTTTCCGTTGTAAAGGAACTGGTCGAGAATTCCATGGATGCCGGGGCAGACGCGATCACTGTTGAGATACGTGACGGTGGTATCGAGTTCATAAGGGTTACCGATAATGGTTCCGGAATAGATGCCGATGATATGGCCCTTGCTTTTGAAAGACATGCGACCAGCAAGATAAGAAGTATAGAGGATCTGTCGGATCTGCATTCAATGGGATTTAGAGGAGAGGCTCTTGCGAGCATCTCGTCCGTAAGCCGGGTCACACTTATCTCGGCAAAAAAAGGGGAACTTATGGGACACCGTTTCGAATCGGACGGCGGTGTTGCCGGTGAATTGACTGAAGTGGGCGCACCGCAGGGAACTACGGTGATAGTCGCTCATCTTTTTTATAATGTTCCGGTCAGAAGAAAATTTCTGAAATCACCTGTTACCGAAGGTAATGCGGTCGGTGAACTTATGGAGCACCTTGCGCTTTCCAGACCGGACATATCATTTAAATTTGTAAATAACGGGCGTACTGTTTTCTTTACCAACGGTGCGGGTGAACTCAAAGATGTTATCTATCGCATTTACGGAAGAGAGATGGCAAGAGAGGTGGTGCCAGTATCCTACGAAAAGGACGGGATAAGGATCGACGGTTATCTTGGAACTCCTTCCATAAACAGACCTAACAGAAACTTCGAAAACTATTTCCTGAATGAAAGATATATAAAAAGCGATGTTATAGCAGGCGGCCTTGAAGACGGCTATCAGGGCTATACGATGAAGCACAAGTTTCCTTTCTGTGTTATCTCGATAAATGTGCCTGCCGATTCGATAGATGTGAATGTACATCCTTCAAAAATGGATGTGCGTTTTAAAGACAGAGAATCATTTTTTGCTGCCGTTTCCGAGGCGGTACATAATGCTCTTCATGCGCAGGAGATGATACCTGAGGCAGATCTTTCAGGTGAGAGGAAAAGTATACGTCCTGTTGTCGACAGTGCGCCGGAACCGTATGAAACAAAGCGCAGGAGGGATGAAGAAACAGCAGACAGCGCAGAGTCGGCTGAAAACTCTACTAACGATAAAGCTGTTGAATATTCAGATGAAAAAATCTCTATAGATAAATCTTCTACGGATAAATCATCTACAGTTAACGGATCTGCAGATATAGAGTCTTCAAATAAGGAGTCTGTAAATAAAAATTCTGCAAATAAAGACTCCGCAGTTAAAGAGTCCAAAAATGCAGAAATATTCTCGGTAGATTTCTCAGAAGATGTACCGGTTCTTAAAGATGAGAAGAAAACAGAAAACAAAAGCACGCCTGCCATACCTTCATTTGAAGTAAGGCGCAGCATCGAAGATGTGAAGCCCGGTAAGCAGATAGAGATGCTTCCTAAAGAGAGAGTCATCTCCAAGAATGCCCGTGGCAGATATGAGCTCATAGGTCAGGTGTTCAATTGTTACTGGATATTTGTATATGAGGACAGGCTGTATTTTGCTGATCAGCATGCATGTCACGAAAAAGTAAATTATGAGCATTTTATCAAGGCTTATAAGGAGCATGAAGTTTATAAACAGCAGGTCGATCCGCCTGTTGTAGTTACTCTTTCCAATGAGGAAGAGGAAATATTCTTAAGGTTTAAGGACTATCTGGATGAGCTTGGCTTTGAAGCTGATTCATTCGGAGGAAAAGAATATGCTCTGCATACGGTTCCTCTCGATCAGTACAGAAGGGATGCCGGCACGCTTTTCCTTGATATACTTAATGATATACGCCAAAGAGGGATCAAGGCTACTCCCGATATGATAGAAAAAGTCATTGCTTCCATGGCCTGCAAAGCATCAGTAAAAGCAGGTGACAGGATACAGAGGGAACAGATGGATACCATACTTGACGAACTGCTTACTTTGGATAATCCATATCACTGTCCTCACGGAAGGCCTACTGTATTCTCGGTGGATCGTTACGAATTGGAAAAGAGATTCAAGAGAGTTGTCTCCTGATCGAATAAATAGATTTATGAAAGATTTGGTTGTTATCGCCGGACCTACGGCGGTCGGAAAATCAGATGCGGCTATAGAACTCGCAAAACGTACAGGCGGGGAGATAGTATCTGCCGATTCCATGCAGATATACAGGGGCATGGATATAGGTACCGCAAAGGTTACGAAAGAAGAGATGCAGGGCATACCGCATCATCTTCTTGATATTGCCGATCCTTCTGAAGAATTCAGTGCATCAGATTATAAGGCTGCTGCTGACAAAGTCATAGCTGATATCAGGAGCAGAGGTAAGCTTCCCATACTATGCGGAGGAACAGGATTCTATATACAGGCTGTTCTTTACGGCATAGATTTCTCAAATGAAGAGACTGACCGTTCCTATCGTGAGGAGCTTGAGAAGAGGGCTCTTACGGAAGAGGGCAGACGCGGCCTGGTTGACGAGCTTAAGGAAAAGGATCCGGCTTCGCTTGAAAAGATACATGAGAATAATATAAAGCGGGTGATCAGAGCTCTTGAATACTATCATGAGACCGGAGCACCAATTTCTGCACATAATGCACTGATGAGAAAGAAAGAAGCGGTTTATGACTATGTCGGTTTCCTTATAACAGATGACCGAAAAGTCCTCTATGACAGGATAGACAAGAGAGTGGACCGTATGATGGAAGAGGGGCTGGAAGCGGAGGTCAGGGCGCTTATCGTAAAAGGTGCCGGAAAGACAGCCATGCAGGCCATCGGATATAAGGAAATGGTCGAATATATAAATGGTAATATCAGTATTGAACAGGCCATAGAAAGTATTAAACAGGGCAGCCGTCATTATGCAAAAAGACAGCTTACCTGGTTTAAAAACCGGGAAAATTTCCATGTAATAGACAGAAGCACGCTTACAGATCCCGGAAATGAAATGATAGATATCATGCAATCTTTTATATGAAGTCTTTTCAGTAGACATAATAATGTGTTAAAATCAGATGTTACGCAGACAGTAATATGAAAGGGCAGTTTTTATATGGGTATTAATGCTTACGGGATCGATCTCGGTTCCAGTAATATAAGAATATATAACGGTAATGATGATTCATACATGATGGAGAAGAATATGATAGCTGTCGAAGGCAAAGATACGCTTTTTGCCTACGGCGACTCTGCTTTTGATATGTATGAGAAGGCACCTGACAATATCACGGTTTCCTATCCTGTTGTCAACGGCGTAATAGCTGATATACGGAATATGGATACCCTGGTCCATTATTTTATAAATGACCTGTGCAAGGGCAGCATCAAACCGGCAGATTATTATATAGCGGTTCCAAATGATGTTACAGAGGTGGAACGCAGGGCGTTCTATGACCTTGTTCTTGACAGTAATGTTAAGGCCAGGAATGTTTATATCGTTGAGAAGGCTGTGGCTGATGCTGTCGGAATGGATATAGATGTTAAGACGTCACAGGGTGTATTCATGATAGATATAGGCTATCAGACTACGGAGATATCACTTCTTTCACTCGGCGGCATAGTTGCATCCAGACTTATAAAGGTCGGCGGGCAGAAGTTTGATGATGCCATAAAGGGTGCGGTAAGGAAGGAATATAACCTTTTCATAGGCAACAAGACGGCCGAAAAGCTTAAAGTTGCCATGAGGGATGTGCAGCACACTAACCAGAGTGCCATTGTCTACGGAAGGGATATAGTCATGGGCCTTCCGGTAGAAAAAGAGATAGATACCGAGATCGTATTTGAGAGCATGAGAGAGACTATCAGCTCTATCATAGACAGCATCAAACAGATACTTGAACGCACACCGCCCGAACTCGGTGCCGATATTTATCATAACGGCATTTACCTGACAGGTGGCGGTTCCCAGCTTGTTCATCTCGCGGATATGATCGCTGATGCAACAGGCCTTATCGTCAATGTTTCCGAGGAACCTGTGGCCACTGTTATAAGGGGCCTCAACTGCATCATGCGTGAGAAGAGATTTGCCTCACTTGCGAGGTCTATAGAGGAGACAAAATGAGTCCGGTATTAAAGAAAAAACCGGAAAAAAAGAAGATCCCCGGCAAGTATCTGCTTCTGATAGTTACGGTCCTTTGTCTGGGGCTTATGCTGGTGACATTTACCACAAATATAAGTGACTCCTTTCTGAACAGTTCGGTAGGTGTGGTTGTCATACCTTTTCAAAAAGGGATAGTCAATGTCAGTTCAAAGCTTTTTGATTATGCTCAAAAGCAGAAGACCATAGAGGAGCTTCAGGCCGAAAATGAAAGACTGAAGGCAGAAGTTGATTCTCTTACAAGTGAAAACACACTGCTCATGCAGGATTATTATGAGCTCACATCTCTCCGTCAGCTCTATGATCTGGATCAGACCTATTCGGATTATGAAAAGGTCGGCGCAAGGATCATAGCTTCCGATTCCAGTTCATGGTTCAACTCATTCATAATCGATAAAGGTGAGGATGATGGCATAAAGCCTGATATGAATATCATATCGGGAGCCGGTCTTGTGGGTATAGTTACCGAGACCGGAAAGAATTGGTCCAGAGTCAACACTATAATAAATGATAATGCAAATGTAAGCGCGACCGTCCTTCATACCGGTGACAATCTGATAGCAGCCGGCAGTATCGAACTGATAGAACAGGGGGTTATCGCTTATTCGGGTCTTTATGATCAGGACGGAAACGTTAAAGAAGGTGACAAGGTGGTTACATCAAACATATCCTCCAAATACCTTCCGGGCATACTTATCGGTTATATCGATAAAATAGAAACTGATTCAAACAATATGACTAAATCCGGTCTTATAACTCCTGTAGTGGATTTCGAACATCTTGAAGAGGTGCTCGTTATCAAGGAGCTCAAGAAGACTCCGGAGTCATAAGATTAGCTTATGAAGATAAAGAAATGGATAATCAGCATTGCTTCAGTTTTGTTGTTCTTTTCGCTTCAGACTGCGGCATTCAGAGTGTTCCCTATAGGACGTTCGGTTCCGGAACTTCTGCTCATAATTACGGTAAGCTACGGGCTGATGCGTGGTGAGCATGACGGCATACTCACAGGTTTTTTCTGTGGGCTGCTTTTTGATGTGTTCTTTATGGATATACTGGGCTTTTATGCGCTTCTGTATGCTTTTATAGGGTTTGTATGCGGGGCGGCAAATGACCTGTTCAGAAAAGACGATATAAAGCTTCCACTGATAAGCATACTGCTTTCGGAAATATTCTTCTGCCTGTGCAGATTTTTCTTCCTGAATGTGTTGCTTGGCAATTTTAATTTCAGATTTTTCGCAAGGGATGTACTTCTGCCGGAAACCGCATTTACCATGCTTGTTTCCATAGGCGCGTATCCTTTGCTTCTTATTGTTGAAGAAAAAATAGTAAACAGACAGTTTATCAAGAAGAAAGAGGAAGGAGAGGGTATCACAGATGCTTTATAAGATACGTGAACAGCTTGCTGCCTTCTTTTTCTCGAGATTCTTCGTGCCTTATCTGATGCTCGGAGTTATTTTTGCAGTGCTGATGACAAGGATATTCACGCTGCAGATCGTTAACGGTGATTCCTACCGTACCAATTTCACACTGAATATCAAAAAGAAAGTCAGTCTTCCTTCCAGCCGCGGAAACATCTACGACAGGAACGGAGTGCTGCTGGCATATAATCAGCTTGCCTATTCAGTGACCATAACGGATACCTATGAATCGGGAAGCAGAAAGAACCGTGATCTTAACGCTACCATATTGGATATGGTGGGGATCATTGAGGGCAACAATGACAGCATGCTCAAGGAGTTCGGAGTCTATCTTGATGAAAATGATAATTTCTGTTTCTCCTACGAAGGTAAGAAGCATCTGAGGTTTTTGGCTGATATCTATGGCAAGGCAAGGACGTCAGACTTAAGCTATACGCAGAAAAATGCAAGCCCAGATGAGATTATGAAATATCTCTGCTCATCTGCAAAGTACGGGATAGGAACCTATGCTGATGGCGGTGATAAATCAGGATTTATTCCGATGATGGGCTATACGAAGCGGGAGATACTCGATATTGCCATAGTCAGATACAATCTGAGTCTGAATGCTTTCCAGAAGTATATTGCCACAACGGTTGCGACGGATGTCTCGGAAAAGACTGTTGCCGAGATAATGGAGAATGCAGACAAGCTGCAGGGTGTGACCATAAAGGAGGATACCATCAGGAAGTATAATCACAGTGTTTATTTTTCCCAGATACTCGGATATACAGGTAAGATCTCAGAGGAAGAATATGAAGAGCTTTCGGCAAAGGATCCGAATTATACCAATACGGACTTTGTCGGAAAGACAGGTATCGAGTATTCGATGGAATCTGAACTCCAGGGCAAGAAGGGAAGCGAGACCCTTTTTGTTGACAATATGGGAAAGATACTTGATACGGAAAATGTTGTCATGCCCACAGCGGGTAATGATATTTACCTGACCATAGATTCAAATCTTCAGATGGCGGTTTATCATCTGCTTGAGCAGAAGATCGCCGGTATCGTTTCTTCAAAGATCACGCCTGAAAAGGATCCGGTACAGTACGGACGAAACAGGGTTATCTCTATTTATGATGTTTACTATGCACTTATCTCAAATAATGTTATCGATATAAGTCATATGAACAAGTCATATGCCGGAGAGACCGAGAGCAAAGTCGGCGCGGTATTTCTTACCAAGAGAGATAACGTCTGCGATCAGTTAAAAAATGAACTGCTCAATTCTGATACGGCATATAAGGATCTTCCTGAAGAATACAGAGAGTATGAGAGTTTTATCATAAGCATGCTTTCCACCCAGAATTCCGGCGTGATACTTACCGATCAAGTGGATACTACGGATGAAATGTATCAGAAATGGCATGTTGCCGAGGACATTAGTATTAAAGAGTATCTGCAATACTGTATATCAGCACAGTGGGTAGATCTTACAAAGCTTACGCTTGAAGATGAGTATTCAGATTCGAACGAGATATACAATGCTCTTACGGAATATATCATCGAGCATTTAAAGACTAATAATGAGTTCTCAAAGAAGATATATAAATATCTGATCCTTGATGACAGTGTTTCGGGAACCGATCTGTGCATTATACTCTGGGAACAGGATGTGATACAGCTTGAGCCCGGAGAGCTTGATTCACTTCGGAGCGGATCAAAGAGTTCATATGCTTTTATGAGAGGCCTTATTTCAGACATCAGGATAACTCCTGCACAGTTAGGTCTGGAGCCCTGTTCGGGATCATGCGTTATAACCGATCCGCAAAACGGTGAAGTGTTAGCCCTGGTTTCGTATCCGGGATATGACAATAACAAGCTTGCGAATAATGCGGATCCATATTATATGGCGTTGCTTTCAAATAATAAGTCCAAGCCTCTTTGGAATTATGCAACACAGCAGAAGACGGCACCGGGTTCAACATTCAAGCCTGTCAGCTCTGTTGCCGGAGTTGAAGAAGGCGTTATCGATCGTAGTGAACTCATAACCTGTGAAGGTTCGTTTACAAAGCTTAACGGTACTGTTCATAAGTGCTGGATATATCCGGGATCGCACGGGCAGCTCAATCTTTCTGGAGCTATAGAGAATTCATGTAACTGTTATTTCTATGAAGTCGGATACAGACTGGCATATGACGGAACCGGTTATAATGATACCGAAGGTATAAAGAAGATATCAAAATATGCCGATATGTTTGGACTTGGAAGCACCACGGGTGTGGAGATAGCAGAATCCGAGCCTCATATTTCGGATCAGTATCCGGTTGCATCGGCTATTGGTCAGGGAACCCACAACTATACGACAGCCGGACTTGCAAGGTATGTGAGCGCTGTTGCGAATAAGGGAACCGTATATGATCTGACCCTGATCCATGAGGTCAGAAATTCCTCGGATGTTACCATCAAATCTTCCGAGCCTGTGATCAAAAATGAGATAGTGGTTGAGCCGGAACTTTGGGACTCGATCCACAGCGGTATGAAAAAAGTGGTAGCCAACAAGGACTACTTTGAAAACATTTCTGTTGTCTGTGCCGGCAAGACCGGTACCGCACAGGAGGCTGCAAACAAGCCGAACCATGCACTTTTTGTAGGTTTTGCACCGGCTGATGCTCCAAAGATCGCCATGGCGATACGAATCGCAAACGGATACAATTCGGATTTTGCGGCGCAGCTGGGATGTGATATAGTCAAATATTACTTTGGACTCGAAGACAAGAACCAGCTGATAACAGGTAACGCTTCGGATGCTACCACGACTTCGGCCGGAGACTGATACGGAAAATGAAAGAAAAAACAGAAATAAAAAATTACAGCTTTTCCCTGATAGTTTTTACTATCGTTCTGAATATCATAGGGATACTTGCAGTCGGAAGCGCAAAGCCTTCGCTCCAGACCAAGCAGATAGGCGGAATGATAGTGGGAGTTATAATCATGATCGTCATTTCGATCATAGATTATGCTTTTATACTTAAGTTTTACTGGGGAATATACAGTCTGAACATAGCGCTTCTCTTGGCGGTCGAATTCTTCGGAAAGTCGTCTCATGAAGCACAAAGATGGCTTATCATACCGGGCATAAACCTGCAGTTTCAGCCATCGGAGCTGGCCAAGATATTGTTGATACTTTTTTTTGCGCAGTTTATAATGGTCCACAGAGAACAGCTGAGTACATTCAGGATGATAATGCTCATGCTTTTGCTTCTTTTTCCGATACTTTTCCTGGTTGTCAAGCAGCCGGATCTTTCCACAACGATCATGCTGTTTGTCATTTTCTGCATGCTTCTGTTTGTCGGGGGACTAAGCAGGAAGATAATCATAGGTATACTGGCGGTCGCAATACCGGCCGGAGCGGTTTTTCTGTTTCTGGTCCTTCAGCCTGATCAGAAGATAATAGCAGAATATCAGCAGAGGCGAATACTTGCGTGGCTGGATCCAGAGGAATATGCACTGACAGATGCATATCAGACGGAGAATTCCATTACTGCGATAGGTTCCGGACAGTTAGTCGGAAAGGGGCTTAATAATAACGAGGTTGCTTCGGTAATAAACGGCAACTATGTATCCGAAGCGGAAACAGATTTCGTTTTTGCTGTTATCGGTGAGGAGATGGGTTTCGTAGGCTGCAGTGCTGTTATAATCCTGATAACACTGATAGCCGGGACCTGTTATTATATAGGGACTAAGTCAAAGGATCTGGCGGGCACGCTGATATGTTTCGGAATGGGAACCATAGCCGCGGTCCAGGGATTTTTCAATATTTCTGTTGCAACAGGTATAATGCCTAATACAGGTATCCCGCTTCCTTTTGTAAGTTACGGACTCACATCACTTGTGAGTATGTATATCGGAATGGGATTTGTCTTAAGCATAGGTCTCAGGCGCAAAGCTCCTGAAAGACACACCACAGAGTTGGGACAGATAGGTTCTGAACTGGATTTATAAAATGCATCTGGAGATTTCTGGAGGGATATTATGAAGATTGCTCTTATTGCACATGATGCAAAGAAAAAACTTATGCAGAATTTCTGCATCGCATACAGAGGCATACTTGGACAGCATGAGATATATGCAACAGGCACCACCGGACGTTTGATAGAGGAAGTTACAAATCTTACCGTTCATAAGTTTTTGGCAGGTCATCTTGGCGGCGAACAGCAGATAGCGGTTCAGATCGAACATGATCAGATCGATCTTGTCATATTCTTAAGAGATCCGTTAAATCCTATGGCTCACGAGGTTGACAGTGCCAATATGTTAAGGCTGTGTGATATGCACAATATCCCGCTTGCCACCAATCTTGCAACGGCGGAGCTTCTGATTAAATCTCTTGACAGAGGAGATCTTGATTTCCGTGAGATATACAAGGATTAAAACTGCATTTCTTATCCTGTGTCTGGTCGCTTTCTTATGTTCATGCACGGAGAAAACGGAGCAGCTTGCATACGGGACACTTCAGAATAATGAAGCATATTCGCTTGAGCCGGTTGAAAAGAAACTTGTACTAGATCTTTTTGCCGGCAATCTTGCTGCAGTCAGCGGTAACAGAACGGATTCATCGAGCATGGATACTGCTGCATTCAGTTCTGCCGCACTATACGATATCACTGATAAAGAAGTGCTCTATTCATTCGATGCATGTGAAAGAGTGGAGCCGGCAAGTCTGACAAAGCTGATGACAGCGCTTATAGTTCTTGAGAAATGCTCCAGACTGGATGATATCATCACTATAGGTGATGTAAATATCAACGAGGAGGGTGTACAGCGCTTCGGACTCAAGAAAGGTGACAGGGTTTCTATACGAGGCCTTCTCCAGATCATGCTCATTCATTCCGGGAATGATGCCGCACTTGCTCTTGCGCAGTATACGGGATCGCTTACCGCAAAAGAGAATGACAGAGGCAGGGATCCGGTTACGGTTTTTACTGACCTTATGAATGCGAGAGCTGCTGAGCTTGGATGCTCAGGTACTCATTTTGATAATCCTCACGGACTTTCGGATGATGATCATTATTCGACGGTTTATGATCTGTATATCATACTTAACAAGCTTTCACAGAATGAAGATTTTAAAAGCATCGCGTCAATGCCAAGCTGTACTGTGAAATACAGTAATTCCGAAGGCGAGGTGGTTGAAAAGACGGTAACGAATACAAATCAGTTCCTTACCGGGGCCTATCATGCGCCCGAAGGGGTGACCATTCTCGGAGGCAAAACAGGTTCTACCGCAGCTGCCGGAAAATGTCTTATTGTACTTACGCAAAATGATTCCGGAAAGAGTTACATCGCAGCAGTTACGGGGGCTTCGGATTACAATACGCTATATGGCAGCATGGCTGAACTATTGAAAATAACTATACAGTAGGTTATAATCTAAATACATATATCTGGTACGAAATCTACTGATTTCTTACAGATTTGGTGTTTTACCATATAAGTTTGATCATATGGCGAAACGCCGTAATATGACACCACTCGATAAATGGAGGTACGGTCAGATGATAAAGTTGATCATAGGAAATGAGGGAACAGGAAAGACAAGAAAACTGCTTGCTCTTGCAAATGATAAGGTGGCTGAGGCAAAAGGTGATCTTGTATATCTCGACAAAAGCGGAAGACACATGTTCGAGATCAATAATAAAATAAGACTTATAGACGTTTCAGAATTTTCTTTTTCATCAGCTGATGAGTTCTACGGTTTCGTATGCGGTATCATTTCACAGAACAGAGATATAGAGACAATGTTTTTTGACAGTTTCAAGAAGCTGGCAAAAATTGATGTTGCTGACCTTGCATCTATACTTAATAAATTTGACGGCTTAAGCACAAAGTACGGTGTGGATTTCTGCATGGCACTTTCTGCTGAAGAGTCCGATATTCCTGATAGCTTCAAGGATTCGATCATTAAATAAGTGATCCGGAAAGTTTAAATTGGCTAAAAAGAAGAATAAAAAATCTGCTGCGGGCGCACTTTGGCGGCGCAGATCTGCCTATATTGAAAAAAACGGAGGAAGATTTCTGGCGATAGTCATAGCAGTCTTCCTCTTTTATTTGATGGTCCTGTTTTTTCAGGTCCTGCATGACAGCAGGGTGACTTCCTACATGGTGAGGAAAGGCTCTCTTACGCAGGATAATGTTTACAGGGCTCTTTTGCTGCGCGATGAAGAGGTTGTCAAAGCTCCTGCTTCGGGAACTCTTATCTGTCTTGCCGGTGAGGGCGAGCATTCCGGCTCAGGTACCGAGATAATAGCGATCGATGAGACAGGAAGCTATTCTGCAAAGCTGCAGTCAGAGGGGATAAACCTTGATAAGAATGATGCGGAACAGATAAAGAATTCCATAGATACTTTTTCCCAGGCTTTTGATCCTAAAGAGTTCAGGACAAATTATGATTTTGTCCATTCCATTAATTCAAGCATGTTAAGACTCTCTGCCGCCGGGGTGAGGGATGAACTTGAGGGACTCGGTAATATGAAGACTGTCAGAGGCGGATCAAAAGGCGGATATATCGTATATGCGATAGACGGCTTTGAAGGCAAGGGTATCAATGATCTGAATATGAGCATGTTTGATGAATCGGGCTATGTTAAGTCTCAGTTCATGACAGGTGATATGGTCGATAAGGATCATGATGTGTTTAAGTTAGTCAGATCGGATACCTGGCAGGCGGTGATCGTTACCGATACGGAAAATGCCGAGAGATTAAAGGATGAGGTCTACGTTGGGATCAAGTTCAAAGAAAGAGATATTAACTTAAACGGAAGGGTTTCCGTCAGTGCGTGCGAGGGCTCTCCCGACAAGAGTTTCTGTATATTTACATTCAACAGTTCCATGCCGAACTTCCTGTCGGACAGATATACGGAGATAGAGATATCGGATGAGCCGACTTCGGGACTTAAGATACCTAATTCGGCCATTGCCGATAAGGTATTCTTTACAGTACCCAAGGAGTATGCGATATCAGGCAATGATGCAGTAAGTGACGGTGATGATACGATGACATTCCTTAAGCAGGTATATCTCGAAAATGGCGAGGCATCTGTCTTAAGTCTCGATATCAGTATCTATTCGGAAACCGAAGACTGCTATTTTGTGGATAATACGCAGCTTAAATTCGGTGATGTGCTGATAAAGCCTGACAGCAACAAACAGTTTGTCGTTAGAGATACGGATACCCTGCGTGGTGTGTATAATATTAATAAGGGATACGCCAGATTCTATAAAGTAAATATCAGGGATCAGAACAGTGAGTATACGATCATAGAAGATAATACGGTCTACGGCCTGAGGGAATATGATTATATAATCCTTGATGCCGATTCGGCTGTTGATGATGAATTTATATACGAATGATCACAGGGAGGCAGTTTGATGATCGCGGAAAATCTTGCAATCGTAAAAGAAAAGATAGCAGAAGCATGCAAAAAGAGCGGAAGGGATGCGTCTTCCGTTACACTTATAAGTGTCAGTAAGACAAAGCCGGTCCCCATGCTTGAGGAAGCCTATGCAGCAGGGAGCAGGGACTTTGGTGAAAATAAGGTTCAGGAGATGTGTGACAAAATGGAGGTATTGCCTGCTGATATCAGGTGGCACATGATAGGGCATCTGCAAACCAATAAGGTTAAATACATTTCGGGAAAGACATATCTTATCCACAGCGTTGATACTTATCATCTGGCTCAGGCTATCGAAAAAGAGGCTGTAAAGAACGGCTGCATATCGGATGTGCTGATCGAGATAAATGCTGCCGGTGAGGATTCCAAATTCGGGACTTCAGATATGGCTGCCAATACCGAGCTCATCAAACAGGTTTCCGCACTTGAACATGTAAGGGTAAAAGGCCTTATGACCATTGCTCCGATGACCGATGATCCCGAATCCAACAGAAAATATTTTGCGGCCCTCAGGGAGTTTTCTTTAAAGCCTGAATTCAAAGACTGCTTTGATGGCACGCCGCTGCTTTCCATGGGCATGACAGGCGACTATACTGTAGCCGTGGAGGAGGGAGCTGATTTCGTCCGAGTAGGCACAGGCATCTTTGGCGAACGTGATTATGGGGTACATGTATAATTCAAAGTAACAGGTAAGAAGAATTTTACGGGCTATGTAACTTTGAAAGCAGAAAAATAGTAAAGATTTAACGGGAAAGTGCCAACCTCGAAATATTCGGGGGTGGCACTTTTTTTATATCGCAGAGCCGCCGTAAGGAAAAATGTCAGCTAAAGCTGACCGGCGGCTCGCGGGCGAGTAGGGTGCGATTACATCTTCCCTACTCGATTACCTTCCGGCCTGGAGGGGAGAGAAGAGATAGAGGGAAAGGTTACATAAAAATATGCCTGGTTTACATAACATATTTAGAGGTTTACATAAATCAGTTTACATAAGATTGGAGACAGGTAACATAAATTATTAACATAAAATAATGACATAAATATATTATCAGGTAACCGATATTCCGATCCTGATCGTTCAAACCCTTATGTGTACGGCTTTTATATATAAATCAGAAACAATATTTGTACAAAAAAATTGTTGACATAATGGCTTCCTTAGTGCATAATGTTAACAGTTGTTGTTTTACCAATCATCGATTTTGAGGAGGATATAGGATATGTCGTGGATGAGCAATTTAGCTGAGAAGCTTCGCCCCGGTCAGGACGATTACTATGATGAGGACGAATACGAAGAGGAGTACGAAGAGGTAGAGAGACCGGCAAGAAAGAACGCTCAGAAGCAGAGCAAGATCTCTCCGTTCAGCAAAAGAAATCAGAATGACAGCGCTTTAGTTGCAAATGAAGTTTGCACTATCTGCCCCAAGAATATGGAGGAGGTAAGGGAAGTTACAGAAAAGCTTCTTGACGGCGTTTCCGTTATTCTTAATACTGAGGCATGCACACCTGAGCTTGCCACAAGAGCTCTCGATTTCTCATGCGGCTCTATATATGCTCTTAACGGTACATTTGGAAAGATTTCCGTTTCATCCGTTAATGCTCCCTGCGGTATCTATCTTTTCACGCCCGAGGCAGTTGCCATCACCGGTGATGTGAATATGGAATCCGAAGGCTGATACGAGCACAGGACCTGATCTTTATTTATCGCGGGCCGCACTAATCTGCGGTTCGCGGTATTTTTTTATTAATTGCAAAACGGTTTTATCAAGGTTATAATGTTTATATATTGTATTCATATGCTTTACGGAGGCTATATATGGGAAATGCTTCTCTAAAACATGTACTGATAGTCGATGATGATAATATCAATCTGACCTGTGCACGTACGGTTTTAAAAGGGCTTTGTAAGGTCACACCGACCATATCCGGTTCTCAGGCGCTTCACTTCCTTGAGAATAATACGCCTGATCTGATACTGCTTGATATTAACATGCCTTTTATGGATGGATTTGAAGTCATGCGGCGTATCAGAGAGAATCCCAGGATCAAGGATATTCCCATTATCTTTCTTTCAGCCAATGCAAATGCAGTTACTGAAGCAGAATGCCTTGATATGGGCGCGATCGATTTCATCGCAAAGCCATTTGTGCCTTCGGTACTGCTTAACCGCATTAACAAAGCGCTTGCGGTTGAAGATAAGCATAAGATACTTTCAGAGGAACTGAATGAGCGTATCAAGGAAGTGGCGGACATTAAAGACAAGTCCCAGAAGGATGCACTCACAGGTCTCTACAACAGGGTATATGCGGAAAGTCTTGTAAATAAAAAACTTTCAAGCGGTTCAGGCGGTGTCCTGTTTATGATCGATATGGATAACTTCAAGGCCATCAATGATAATTACGGTCATATAGCAGGTGACAGTGTTCTGAAGATGATGGCTGACAGCCTGCGTGCTACGGCAGGGCCTGATGATGTTACATGCAGGATAGGCGGAGATGAATTTGTTTCTTTCTATCAAGGTCTAAGCGACAGGCACGAAGTGAGCATAAAGGCGGCAGGGCTCATCACGGACCTCTGCAGAAAGCTTGAAGCCAATAATTTCAATACCAACTCATCCATATCCGTCGGCATAGCGCAGGCACCGGATGACGGTTCAGAATTTAACAAGCTTTACAATGCCGCAGATAAGGCACTTTACTACGTTAAACAGAACGGAAAGAATGCATATCACTTCTTCTCCGATTCATCGAGTACAGAACAATCGAGGGCAGGGCAATTAGTGGATATAGAATATCTTAAAGAAGCAATGAACCGTTCCGATTCCGGAACCGGTGTTTACAGGATGGATTTTGATGCATTCCATCATGTATATAATTTTATCAGCAGGATAGTGGCCAGGACAGAGACCAATGTTGAAAGCGTGCTTTTTACTCTGATGCCTGTCGAAAATACCGATCCTGATGTAACAGAATCGGAGCTTGCTATTGAAATGCTCGAGCAGGCGATATTCAACTCCTTAAGGCGTGAGGATATTTCCACAAGATATTCAAGCAGACAGATATTTGTTATCCTTATGGATGCCAAGGATGAGAATGTGAGAAGCATTGTGGAGAGGATCAATGACAGCTTCTTCACGCTTTATATGGGCGGAAAGTTTACCATAGCGTATGATTTTGTACGCATTGAAGGAAAGCGCTCGCCGCAGGACACGGCTTTGCTCTCGCAGGCCAGAGTCAGCGGCAGAAAATAATTTATTACGGAGAATTTGATCAACAATGGCTGAAGTACTTACAGTGAATATGAACAGGAAGCCTGTTTATGACATACAGATTACAGACAGTTTTGATGAACTTTCGGAAAAGATAAAGAGCATTGGTCTTGAAGGCAGAAAGACCTTTGTGATAACGGATGATACAGTTGAACCGCTCTATGCGGATGCTTTAAAACAGGAACTTGCCAAGGTATGCAGTGAAGTTACCGTATATGCATTCAAGACAGGCGAAAAGAGCAAGAATCTTGATACGGTAAGGGATATACTCCGTGCCATGGTTGAGGCTCATATAAACAGATCTGATTTTGTGACTGCATTAGGCGGCGGTGTCGTAGGAGATGTCGCAGGATTCTGTGCGTCCATTTTTATGAGAGGCATACCTGTAATTCAGGTTCCTACAACGCTTCTTGCGCAGGTTGATTCTTCTGTCGGAGGAAAGACCGGCGTTGATTTTGATGATTTCAAAAATATGGTCGGAGCTTTTAAGATGCCGGCTCTTGTTTATATAAACACATCTACTCTTAATTCTCTTCCCGGAAGACTGTACTATGCCGGCATGGGAGAGGTTTTGAAATACGGTCTGATAATGGATGCCTCATTCTATGAGTGGCTCATTGACCATATGTATGAGATACATGATAAGGATAAGGCTGTTCTTAATGAAATGGTACTTACCTGCTGCTCATGCAAGCAGAAGATCGTTGAGCGTGACCCGTTTGAAACAGGGGACAGAGCGCTTCTTAATTTCGGTCATACTATCGGTCATGCCATAGAAAAATACAAGGGATTTGAACTGCTTCACGGAGAGTGCGTTGCGCTTGGCTGCGTGGCTGCTGCTTTCATCTCATGGAAGAAGGATAAGCTTTCAATGGATGAGTTTTATGAGATACGTGACATGTTCGTTCCTTTCAATCTTCCTATCTCTGTTGATGATCTTGATCCTGAAAAGATCCTTGAACTGACCAAGTCAGACAAAAAGAATACTACGGATGAAGGCATAAGATTCATCCTTTTGAAGAAGGTCGGAAAGGCTTATATCGATAAGAATGTTACGGATGAAGAGATTCTGGCCGCAATAGAAGAGATCAACTTTACGGAAGAGGACAGAAAGGCATGACAAGTATTGCATTTTTAGCTGTCATTCCTGTTTTTGTCTATCTCCTGATCGTGCTTGCGGTTTCGATATTTTTCAGGAAGGATGATCCTTCAAAGCTTAAGAAGTGGTTTGTTATTGATTCACTGCAGATAATCCTTGCTTCGCTTTATGTGGATTTTTTCAGCAAGGCATGGATCAGGGATACATATGATCTGCACGAAGGCAAGCCGCTTATAGACGGAGTGCTCGAACTCTGTTATATAGAGAATACCGGAGCTGTCTTTGGCCTTATGGCAGGACAGACCGTACTCTTTCTTGTATTCACTACAATAATACTTGTCGGTTGTGTTGCTGTATTTTACAGAATACCTGCTGAGAAAAAGTATTCCTGGCTTATCGCATGCATATCACTAATAGTCTCAGGCGCCATCGGTAACGCGATAGACCGCGTCTGGAAGCAGCAGGTTACTGATTTTATCTATGTTTCCCTGATCGATTTCCCCATTTTTAATTTTGCGGATATCTGTGTTGTTGTAGGAGTATTCGTACTCATGTTTTTGGCGATCTTTGTATATAAGGATAAAGATTTTGAATTTTTAAATTTTAAACAGAAGAAGAGTGTTGAGGAGAAAAACAAATGAAGATCAGAACAAGATTTGCGCCCAGTCCCACAGGAAGAATGCACGTCGGCAATTTGAGAACGGCGCTTTATTCATATCTTATAGCAAAGCATGAAGGCGGAGATTTTATACTTCGTATAGAGGATACCGATCAGGAACGTGAGATGGAGGGTGCTGTTGATATCATCAACAGGACACTTGAGGATACCGGTCTTAAGCATGATGAAGGCCCCGATAAAGACGGTGGTGTGGGTCCTTATGTACAGAGTGAGAGACAGGCTGCAGGTCTTTATCTTGAGTATGCGAAGAAGCTCATAGATAAGGGTGAAGCATATTATTGCTTCTGTGATAAGGAGAGACTGGCTTCATTAAAGACATCCATAGGTGAAGACGGTAAGGAGATAACTGTATATGACAAGCACTGCCTGTCACTTTCAAAGGAAGAAGTGGAGGCAAATCTTGCTGCAGGCAAGCCTTATGTTATAAGACAGAACAATCCCAGGGAAGGTGTTACTTCCTTCCATGACGAGATATACGGAGATATCAGCGTGGACAATTCAGAGCTTGATGATATGATTCTCATCAAGTCTGACGGATTCCCTACTTACAATTTTGCAAATGTGGTTGATGATCATCTGATGGGCATCACACATGTTGTAAGAGGAAATGAATATCTTAGCTCATCTCCCAAATATAACAGACTTTATGCGGCTTTTGGCTGGGAGCCTCCTATCTATGTTCATTGCCCGCTCATCACTGACGAGGAGCACAAGAAACTTTCAAAGAGAAGCGGACATTCATCATTCGAAGATTTGATCGAACAGGGCTTCCTTGCTGAGGCTGTTGTCAATTTTGTGGCGCTTCTTGGCTGGTCACCTGAGGATGACAGAGAGATATTTACTCTTTCAGAGCTTGTGGAAGCGTTTGATTTCCACAGGATCAACAAGTCTCCGTCGGTATTTGATTTCGGAAAGCTCAAGTGGATGAACGGCGAGTATATCAAAGCGATGGATATGGATCGTTTCATGGAGCTTGCAGGCCCTTATCTTGAGAAGTATCTTAAGCCCGGACTTGATAAGGCAAAGATCGCTGCAATGGTAAAGACCAGGATAGAGATATTCCCTGACATTGAGGAGTTAGTTGATTTCTTCAATGAGCTTCCCGAGTATGATACTGAAATGTACTGCCATAAGAAGATGAAGACCGATAAAGAGAGTTCTCTTAAGGTTCTTAAGGAGCTGCTTCCCATTCTTGAGGCTCATGAGGATTATACCAATGATGCGCTTTATGCATTGTTCCAGCAGTTTGCAGCTGACAATGGATATAAGAACGGCTACGTTTTATGGCCCGTCCGTACAGCTCTTTCCGGTAAGCAGATGACACCTGCAGGTGCCACCGAGATAATGGAAGTTATCGGCAAAGAAGAGTCACTTGCAAGGATCAGAAAGGGTATTGAGCTTTTAGGATGAAAAAGTATTCATGGGCAGAGATCCGTTCAAATGCATTAGAGATGATCATGATATTCGCAGGGGCGGTCATTGCCGCCTTTGCGATAGAAGAGTTTTTAAGCCCTAATCGTATCTTTGACGGCGGAGTGACAGGTATATCCATGATACTTGTTGCAAAGCTCCCGGTGAGCCTGTCCTTGTTTGTCGTTCTTTTGAATATACCATTCTTTATCGTCGCATCTAAAAAGATAGGCAAAGTATTCCTGATCAAATCTTTGATCGCCATAGTCACATTTTCTGTTTCTATCGGCTTGTTTGAACATATGCAGCAGATAACCAGGGACTCGCTGCTTGCAACCGTATTTGGCGGTATCGTGCTGGGTATTGGCGTGGGTCTGGTTCTTCGTGGCGGCGGCTGCCTTGACGGCACAGAGGTCGTGGGCATACTCATAAGCCGCAAGACTTCATTTTCGGTCGGCCGCGTTGTGCTTCTTATAAATATTGTAATATACTTTGCTGCAGGCCTTGTTTTCGGAATAGACAGCGGCATGTATTCCATGCTCATGTACTTTATCACTTCAAAAGTTATCGATATTGTAGAACGCGGTCTGGAGCAGGCCAAGGCAGTGATGATAGTCACCGCCGAAGGTGAATTGCTCGCGCAGGAAATATATGACAGGCTTGGACGCACGGCTACTCTCATGCCCGGCCGCGGCCTGGTTTCCGATAAGGAAATGGATGTGATATACTGCGTGATAACCCGTGCGGAGATATCTGAAATCCGCGCTATTGTACGTTCTATGAAGGACAGTTCTTTCACAACTATCTCGGATGTATCCGAGATAATCGGCACTCATATCAAAAAAGTTCAGATTGAAGACGAAACGTCTAAAGACGAACAGTCAAACGATGAACAGTCAGACGACGAACAGTCAAACGACGTTCAGACTTCAGAGCAGTAATTCCAATTTATTTACCGAAACTTCTGGCGCCGCGCAGTCTTATCTGACGGTGGTACCGTTCGCCAAGCAGTTCTTACGAAAATGCCCGGGGTTTTTGCTTTTTCCGGAACCGCTCACACGCCACATCCATGTGTCGTTGTTCGCTCGGTCCGCCCTCCATGGCGGCCCGTTCCTGCTGTATCTATGCATTTTCGAGAACTGCTAAGGCTCACTTTAATACCGTCAGATAAGGCTGCGCGACGCCGGAAGTTAGCTGAGTATAACTAGTTGGAAGTTTTAGTAAGTTTAATCAAATAGAAAGGCGAAGTTTATGGGAGAAGATATAAATCCCGGACAGCGGCTTGCAATTGACCACAGGGACGGCCCTATGATGGTCATTGCAGGCCCAGGTTCGGGTAAGACTTTTGTTATCACAAGACGTATTAAGAAACTTATTGAAAGCGGTATACCACCGGAAGAAATATTGGTGATCACTTTCACCAAAGCCGCGGCGCTCGGGATGCAGTCCCGCTTCAGGGAACTGATGAGCGATGAGGCATCCTCCGTCACATTCGGAACATTTCATGCGATCTATTATCACATCATTAAGCAGTCATACCATTTCGGTCAGGACAGCATAATAACAGCAAAAGAAAAGAAACAATATATGAAAACGGTGCTTTCGTCATATCCTAAAGTTGAGGATGACGACAGTACGATACAGTATCTGCTTGCGGAGTTTTCAAGAATGAAAAATGAAGGAGTAACTGTTCGAGAGCAGAGATCAACATACAATCTTATAGACAGTTCGGATTTTGAAGGCATATACAGGGAATATGAAGATATGTTAAGAGAGGCACGCAAACTGGATTTTGATGATATGGTGCTTCTTTGCAGAGATTTATTCATAAGCCGTTCGGATGTGCTTGAGATCTGGAGAGACAGATTTAAATACATACTCATTGATGAATTTCAGGATATTAATCCAATGCAGTATGAAGTCGTTAAGATGCTTGCATCTCCGCTTAATAATCTTTTTATCGTAGGGGATGATGATCAGTCCATATATGGATTCAGAGGTTCCTGTCCCGGTATAATGCTTGGTTTTCCAAAAGAGTTTCCCGAATGTAAAAAGGTTTGTCTTAAGAATAATTACAGATCTACCAAGGGGATCGTGGATGATGCCTGCAGGCTGATCGCTCACAACAAGAGCCGTTTTGATAAAAAGCTCGAGGCAGGAAAGTTTGGAACTGACGATGTGATACATCTGGAATTTGCAAATGCAGAGGAAGAAGCAAGAGCTGTGACCGAGCTGGTCATGGGTGCAGCTGAACACATGAAGCTTAGTGAGACTGCAGTTATAGTCAGGACAAACAGATCGGTTTCGGAATATGCTTCCGTATTTGCAAAGAAGCATATCCCTTTCAGGATGAGAGAGAAGACTGCGAGTATCTTTGCTTCGGAAACTGCAAGGGATATACTTGCCGTCCTTGCTTTTGCAGAAGGCGACCACAGCAGGGAGAATTTCCTTCGTTTTATGAATAGGCCGGTCAGATATATAAGACGTGCCGATCTGGGCGCGAGAGGCAGGGTCGAACTCTCTGCATTATTATCCGATCCTTATCTGAAGCCTTATGTGAAAAAGAATGTTAAGGCGTTGCAGTACGATCTGTGCAGAATGGCAGGAATGCTGCCTCTGCAGGCGGTCAATTATTTCAGAAAAGCGATGGGATATGAAGCATATTGTGTAACGGAAGGGCGAAAGAGAGGAAAGACAAGAGATGAAGTATTAGCTGAGCTTGATACGATAATGCGTTCGGCTGCAGGTATGGAAAGCTTTAAACAATGGCTTGAAAATATAGAGGATTATGAGGCGGAGCTTTCACATATCTCATCCGAAGAAGAGGATAAGGATGGTGTATGGCTGATCACGATGCATGCTTCAAAAGGACTCGAATATAATACTGTGATACTTCCTGATCTGATCGAAGGAAATGTACCTCAAAAGCAGGCTGGCAGACCTGAAGAGATAGAGGAGGAACGAAGAGTGTTTTATGTCGCCATGACAAGGGCAAAAGAAAAACTGATCCTTTGCTCACTTAAAAAGGAGCCAGGATCAAAGATAACACCAAGTCGGTTTTTGAAAGAGTTTTAAAATACGAAGAAACGCCCGGGCGAACCCGGGCGTTTCGTTATGAGGGGGGAGATAGAATTTCTCTATCTGCCATGATAATACATCATCGTAATAAAAAAGACAAGTGCAATTTAGTTAAAAAATGTATTTATTTGGAGACAAATTAGTGACATTTATACTAAAAGTATACGCTTTTGGATTACATAACAAAAAGAAGTTTATACTATATCGTTAAATTCTTCGTTATCTAAGTATTCATCAAAGGCATCAGAAGCTGCTTCGTATTCGTCTGTGTCATCGATATATTCAAGACTCGGATTGCCGTCCTTATCCTCATTATGCCTGTAGATCCAGACCTCACCGTCTTTGTTCTCACCCTTTTTGTCGAGAGGGAGAAGAGCGATATAGTCTCTGCCATTGCATTCAAATATTGTGACTATCTGACAGGTGACCTTTCCATCATCAAGATCTATATCTACATACATTTCGGTATCATTTTCATCATTGATCTTATTCTTATTGCCCATGGCGCTCACCTCCGTTATTTTTCTTCATGATAGCATTACTTCAAATACCTGTAAATTGGTTACCGTGCTTTTATCACTCGGCTTTTTGTGATAGAATAACACAGTTACGGAGGCAATATGGATTTTTTCGGACATCTGAAGACCATCACATATCACAGGATCCTGGTCTGCAAGGGCTGTTTCAGAATAGGTCTCTACTGGCAGGGACTTACGCATGATCTGTCAAAGTATGAACCTGTCGAATTTCTAAACGGTATTAAGTATTATCAGGGATACAGATCGCCCAATAATGCAGAGCGTGAAGACAAAGGATATTCGGCTGCCTGGCTTCATCATAAGGGCAGGAACAGACATCATTTTGAATACTGGATCGATTTCGCGGGTGATGGATTCGGCGGCAAGGCTGAACTTAAACCTATCCGTATGCCGGACAATTATATTGCCGAGATGTTCATTGACCGTGTATCTGCTTCGAAGGTATATAAGGGAAATGAATATAATGACGGATGTCCGTATGCATATTATAAGTACGGTGATATAAGTCACCTGCTTCATCCGTATACGCAGACACTTCTTGAGGCATGGCTTATCATGCTCGCAAAGAAGGGGGAAGCTTATACTTTCAGGTATATTAAGCGCTTCCTGCGTCTCCCCAGGGAGAAAAGAGACAGGATAGCGGTAAAGATGCTCCATGGCGGTGTGACAAAGGAGCAGCTTTTTTCAAGAATAGATTATAAAAAATAATTCTTCACACCAGGAGGTTCTACTATGAGAGACGGAAAAAAAGTATTATTCAGCGGAATGCAGGCTACGGGAAATCTTACTCTGGGCAATTATCTGGGAGCGCTGAAAAACTGGGTAAGCCTTTCGGATGAGTATGAGTGCTTTTATTCGGTTGTTGATGAGCATTCAATTACGGTCAGACAGGATCCTTCGGTATTGAGACAGCGTGCAAGAAAGCTTTTCGCTCTTTATATTGCAGCAGGTCTTGATCCTGAGAAAAACTGCATATATTACCAGTCACATGTCAGCTGCCATGCAGAGCTTGCATGGATACTCAACTGCTTTACATATATGGGTGAGCTTCAGAGAATGACCCAGTTCAAGGATAAGTCGAGCAAGCATGCTGACAATATCAATGCCGGTCTTTTCACTTATCCGGTACTGATGGCTGCCGATATACTTCTTTACCAGACTGATGTGGTTCCGGTTGGAAAGGATCAGCTGCAGCATCTTGAATTAACAAGAGACATTGCACAGCGTTTCAATGCGATATACGGCGATGTGTTTACGATCCCCGAGCCTTATCTCGGTAAGGCAGGTGCAAAGATCATGAGCCTTCAGGATCCTTCAAAGAAGATGTCAAAGTCTGATGAAAATGAAAACGCATCTATCTATCTTATGGATGATCCGGATACTATAATGCGCAAGTTTAAGCGTGCGGTGACCGATTCAGAAGCTTCGGTAAGGTATCGCGAGGAACAGCCGGGCATCAGGAATCTTATCGATATCTACAGTGCATGCACAGGTAAGACACCTGAGGAGATAGAAAAGGAATTTGACGGCAAGGGTTACGGAGAGTTCAAGCCGGCAGTCGGAGAAGCTGTAGTATCGATATTAAAACCGCTGCAGGATAGATGTGCCGATCTTGAGAAGAATAAGGATTATATCGATCAGGCTATCAAGAACAATGCGGAGAAAGCTGAATACTTTGCACAGAAAACCCTCCGCAAGGTACAGAAGAAAGTCGGATTCCCCGAGAAGATACGCTAAAGAAGGAGAATATTACGTATGGCTAAAAGCAGCATGATGGAACTTGCCGAGAATAGAAATGATATGTTCAATGAGCTGGTCAAATACTGCATGGTTTCAGGTGAGATAGACCAGAGCCTTTATCTTGAATATGATGTAAAAAGAGGTCTCAGAGATTCTAACGGAAAAGGTGTACTTACCGGTCTTACCGAGATTTCCGATGTAAACGGAACGAGGGTTGTAGACGGAGTGAAAGAACCTGCTGAGGGTAAATTGTTTTATCAGGGATATGATGTTAATGACCTGGTAAAGGGAACCGCCGGAAAACGCTATGGTTTTGAAGAGATCACATATCTTCTTCTTTTCGGTGAGCTTCCGAACAAAAAACAGTTTGAGTCGTTCAAGGCTATACTTGCAGATCTCCAGGAGCTTTCAGCAGATTTTGTCAGGGATGTTATCCTTCATAATCCCAGCCGCAATATCATGAACTCGCTTCAGAAGGCTATACTTTCGCTTTATTCATATGATGATAATCCGGAAGATGTTGCAGTGCAGAATGTCCTCAGACAGTGCCTTCAGCTTATAGGCAAAATGCCGCTTATGAGTGTTTACGGCTATCACGGCTACAGACATTTCATACTTAACAAGAATCTTGTTATCAGGACACCGAAGAAGGAATTTTCCACAGCCGAGAATATCCTTAATATGTTAAGACCTGACGGTGAGTTCACAGAGCTTGAGGCTCAGGTGCTTGATACGGCGCTTATACTCCACGCTGAGCATGGCGGCGGTAACAACTCGACATTTACTACACATGTGGTAACTTCCACAGGTACTGATACTTACTCTGCGATGGCTGCTGCTATTGCATCTCTTAAGGGGCCCAGACACGGTGGTGCCAATCTTAAGGTTCAGAGAATGTTCTCGGATCTTAAGGGTAATGTTCCTGACTGGAAGGATGAAGGTGCGATAAGAGATTATCTTTCAAAGATACTTGATAAAGAGGCCTTTGATAAGAGCGGACTTATCTACGGTATGGGACATGCGGTATATACGCTTTCGGATCCCAGAAAAGTCATACTCAAGGAATCAGCGCAGAGGCTTGCTGAAAGCAAGGATAAGATGGATGAGTTTGAACTCTTTGACAGGGTTGAGCGTATTGCCAGTGAACTGATAACCGAAAGACGCAGGGTATTTAAGCCTGTATGTGCAAATGTAGATTTTTACAGCGGATTCTTATATTCAATGCTCAGTATACCGGAGGAGCTGTTCACACCTATATTTGCAATAGCACGTATCTCCGGCTGGAGCTCACACAGGCTTGAAGAGCTGGTAAATAAGGGCAAGATAATTCGTCCGGCATATAAGTATGTCGGCTCTCATAAGGAATACTATCCGATAGAAGAACGTTTTTGGTGATCCGGAGGGTTTACGGTTATGAAGGCAGAGAATCAGGAAAAGTATGTTGCTTATGTTTCATGCTACACGCAGGGAAGCAAGGTAGGCATAAGAGTATACGATGTCGATATAGAAAAGGGTACTTTCACGGAAAAGGATAAGATAGAAATATCAAACTCTTCCTATATGTGCATCTCGCATAACGGAAAGTATCTTTATTCAATAACCGATTATGGTGTTGAATCTTATAACATAAAGGATGACGGAACTCTTGAAACAGCATCTGCTGCTTCTATCAACGGCATGCGCGGATGTTATCTTTCGACTGATTATACTGACAGGTTCCTTTTTGTTGCCGGATATCATGACGGAAAGATAACAGTGCTTTCCATAAATGAGGACGGCACTCTCGGCAAGATCACCGATGAAGTTTATCATAAGGGAATAGGAAGCATAATCGACCGCAATTTCAGACCTCATGTAAACTGTGTGAAAATGACAAGGGATAATAAGTATCTGCTTGCTGCCGATCTGGGTATCGATCAGACCAAGGTATATCAGTTTGATCATGAAACAGGGAAGTTGCGCATGATAGATATCATCCATTCAGAGCAGTATTCGGGACCGAGACATATAAAAATTTCCAAGGATGGAAGATTTATATATATCATCCACGAAGAGAAGAGCTATATAGCTGTATATAATTATGCAGAGCGTAAGGTTGGTGATCCGTCATTTGATCTGATAGAGACTGTTCCGACCATTAATGAGTATCATTCCGAAGATACAGCCGCAAGTGCGCTTAATCTGTCGGCTGATTATAAATATCTTATCACGACAAATGTAGGCGACAATTCTGCAGCTATATTCAAGATAGACAGGGATAAGGGAACTCTTTCAAAGATACTCTGTCTTCCGATAAGCGGATCGTATCCTAAGGATGCGGCCATGTTCCCGGATAACAAGCATCTGGTATCTTTGAATCATGAAAATAATACAATGACATTCTTTGCAGTTGATCTTTCAAAGGGAACACTTGCGATGAATGCAAAAGAAATAAAGATCGATCAGCCAAACTGCGTGATCTTCCATGCGTTAGGCAATCGACAGGATGATTAAGTAAAGATCATCTTTCGTATATTCTCTTCAGATAAGCAAGTTTTGAAGTGGTATTGTCCATAAGGGCATCGAGGATCGTGAGTGCTGTCATGCATTCAACAACCACAACGGCTCTGGGAACGATGACAGGGTCGTGGCGGCCTTCGATGGTAAGCTCGGTATTCTTGATCCTTCCATCAAAGCTTGAAACAGTCTTCTGTGTCTGATAGATAGAAGGTGTGGGCTTGAAATAAGCCTTTATCCTTATCGGCGCTCCGGAGGTGAGACCTCCGAGTATGCCACCGGCATGGTTTGACTTGAATTCTATATTTTTCCCGCGTGCACGCATAGCATCATTATTTTCTGAACCACGCTTTAATGAGGCGGATATTCCGTCTCCGATCTCTACAGCTTTCACTGCACCGATAGAAAAGAGTGCATGTGAGATAGTAGCATCAAGTTTGTCGAATACAGGCTCTCCGATGCCTGCCGGAAGTCCGGTAACTTCACAGAATACGGAGCCTCCTATCGAATCCTTTTCTTCACGATATTTTTTGATGAGCTTTTCAGCCTCTGCGGCTGCCGTGCTGTCAGGCATCACAACAGTATTTGAAAGTGAAGTAAGTACCATTTCATCAGTGATGGTATCAATGTTTAAGTTTATATCTCCGATGGAAGATGTTACTGCATGAACGGATATTCCCAGTTCTTCGAGAATTTTAATGGCAACGGCACCCGCAGCAACTCTTGCTGCTGTTTCACGTCCGGAAGAACGACCGCCGCCTCTGTAATCCCTGAAACCGTATTTTGCGTCATATCCCATATCAGCATGTCCGGGTCTGTAACAGTTCATCAAATGACTGTAATCGGACGAACGCTGTGAAGTGTTCCTTATCATCAGAGATATGGGTGTGCCCTCGGTCATATTTTCAAACACGCCCGAGAGTATTTCGACTTTGTCATCTTCTTTCCTGGATGTTGTAACGGCAGATGTGCCGGGCTTTCTTCTGTCAAGAAAGGCCTGTATGTCTTCTTCTGATAAACGCAGGCCTGAGGGACAGCCGTCAATAACTGCGCCTAATGCAGCTCCGTGAGATTCGCCCCATGTGGTGACTCTGAAGTTTTTTCCGAATGTAGATCCTGCCATTATGTAGTCCTCCGTTTATCTCAGCAATGAATTTCATTATAGTATATCCGATTTTCATTGGCAAACCCTGTTATGATGGCAACACTGTTTTTGTGAATGAGAAAGTATGATAGAATACCCAATTGGATATTTTGAGATATAAGGAACTGTTCTTAAAAAACGCAGGAGACTGAAATGAAAACTTGTACGCATAAGGTTGCATATTATGAAACTGACAGGATGGGGATCACTCATCATTCGAATTATATAAGATGGATGGAAGAGGCAAGAGTTGCCTTTCTTGAAAAGATAGGCTGGAGTTATGCCAGGATGGAAGAAAACGGTCTTATCTCCCCGGTTACTAAGGTTTGCTGTGATTACAGGAAATCCACCACATTCAATGATACGGTAGATATCTATGTTGAAGTCAGAAAGGTTTCGCATGTTAAAGCGGACCTTTCATATGTTATGAAAAATACCTTGACCGGAGAAGTGGTTGCTAAAGGTTCGTCCTGCCATGGCTTTATCACAAAAGACGGAAAGCCTGTTGTTATAGACCGTGAAATGCCTGAATTTTATTCGGTCATGAAGAAGTTGGAAAGTGAAGGAACAGATCAATGAAGTATGAGGTTATTGCAAAAGACGGTCTTGCCAAGCGCGCTCATATGGAGACGGTGCACGGTGTTATCGAGACGCCTGTGTTCATGAATGTCGGTACCGTAGGCGCGATAAAGGGCGCAGTTTCCACTGAGGATCTTGAGAATATAGGTACACAGGTGGAATTGTCCAATACATACCATCTGCATGTCAGAACAGGTGATGAGACTATAAAGAAACTCGGCGGGCTTCATAAGTTCATGAGCTGGAACAGACCGATACTTACCGACTCCGGCGGCTTTCAGGTGTTTTCGCTCGCAGGACTCAGAAAGATAAAGGAAGAGGGTGTGACTTTCCAGTCGCATATTGACGGCAGACGTATATTCATGGGCCCGGAGGAAAGCATGAAGATCCAGTCAAATCTTGGATCCACCATTGCAATGGCATTTGATGAATGTCCGCCTGCGCTTGCTGAACGTGAATATGTTAAGCCCTCTGTTGAGCGCACTACCAGGTGGCTTATCAGATGCAAAAAGGAGATGGACAGACTCAATTCCCTGGAGGATACGGTAAACAGGGAACAGCTTCTGTTTGGTATCAATCAGGGTGCTGTATATGCTGATATAAGGATCGAACACGCCAAACGCATTGCGGAGCTGGATCTGCCCGGTTATGCCGTGGGCGGTCTGGCTGTGGGTGAGAGTCATGAGCAGATGTACTATATCCTTGATGAGGTAGTGCCGTACCTTCCTTCTGAAAAACCTGTATATCTTATGGGTGTAGGAACTCCGGCAAATATTCTTGAGGCTGTGGACAGAGGTGTGGATTTTTTTGACTGTGTTTATCCTACAAGAAACGGCAGACATGCGCATCTTTATACGGGCCACGGAAAGATCAATCTTATGAATGCAAAGTATGAACTGGATGACAGACCGATAGAGGAAGGATGCGGATGTCCCGCATGCAAAAGATATTCAAGGGCTTATATCAGACATCTGCTTAAAGCTAAAGAGATGCTCGGCATGCGACTTTGCGTTTTGCATAATCTTTATTTCTACAATCATCTGATGAAAGAGATAAGAGATGCCATAGATTGCGGATGTTATTCACTGTATAAGAAAAACAAGCTTGCTGCCATGTCAGAGGGTGAGGAATAATTTGATCATGAGATCAGGGTTAAAATTATATTTCATATTATTATCAGCATTATTTATTTTGATCTTTTCGGGGTGCGGTAAGGCAGATCCTTCTCTTGGATCGGAAGTTGAAGAAACATCTGCTGACGCTGCTGTTTCTGTTTCTGATCCTGATGCATCTTCCGTATCTGCCGATACTTCAGCAGAGGATGAAGCGGCAGAACAGTTACTGACTGAGAAAAAGAAAGAAGAAAGTTTCATTACGGTCAGTAACTGCACCTGTATTGTATCGGGTAAAAGCAAAAACAACGTAGAGATCTCATATTCCCAGATAAATCTTCCGGAGTCCATGAAAAGAAGATATCCGGATCTGACCGCCTCGGTTTCGGATCTTAATGCCGAAGTTATGAGAGACGTAGCCGAACTGTATTATGCTCCTCATGATGCAACCTATATGGATGGAGAAGA